>Ga0256407_10001387_pt1 | contig 51632 bp, 58 predicted proteins | sample RumenRJG_04DNA_FD_193489 | JGI IMG/M metagenome (GOLD analysis project Ga0256407, IMG submission 193489) | Bovine rumen microbial communities from Lethbridge, Alberta, Canada - RJG_04 | ecosystem: Host-associated > Mammals > Digestive system > Stomach > Rumen | place: Canada: Alberta... | reverse complement strand
TTTGTAAATCATTATTAAATACGGAGGGCTTTATGCCCTCCTTATTTTTTACTATATTCAAATACATATTATTTATATGAATAGAAACAAAACAAATTTTATGTTTTAAATTAATTTCTATTCAGAAAGGATGTTTTATAATCATGGATAAAAAAATAAAAACAGTGGAAACGTTTGACACGGAATTCTTTGTTATCGGTCAAGCATACCAAATTATCGATACTCGTTATCATACCAGAATGAATTGTCTGTTGAATGACATAAATGATGTATGGTTATCGTTCTATGATCAGGATGGTGATCCTCGTGAGATAAGTGTTGAAGAATACAAAGAGTACTATGATATTATCAAACTTATTCCGGACTATCCTGACTATTCAGATGAAAAGGAGGATGAAAATAATGCATAGATGGTGTGATGAAAAAACAGAATTATCAGAAATGATTATCGAATTCGGTAAAATGAAACAAATCGTTTCTGATTGGTGCTTCGATACATTTGGTTTACGACCAACAAAGATAGGACCAAAAGGATCATATAAAATAATAAACTTTTTGATTCAAAAGGACACATTTAAAATATCAATAGATATATTTGTATCCGAAGTAGATATGATTGATCATTGGCAGCGAGTGTTCAGCCATAAAACATACAACTGGGGAGGATATACGATACTTGATACTTCTTATGTTATTATCCAGCGAGTGTGGATGGTTATTACGAATCTTGAAACAAACAAGAGGAAAGACAGACTTCGACTGCTTTATGACATGGCGGCCACTAAGATGTGCGATTCTGTTACGGATACTGATATCAATCCACTCAAACTGAGAGATCAGTTAGAGGAAAATTCGAAATGGGCAAAAGAAGAGAGGAGGAGTAAAAATAAATGATTTCGTTTTATAAACTTGAACAGATCATCAAGATCTGGATGGAGAGTATCAAAACAGATAGAGAGGTTTGGTACAAAACTATTGGTGGTGGCAGAGAGGATGGTTATTCTCAGACATATGAGTTATCACCTCCGACGGAAGTTCGTACTTCTGATGACAATTCAAGGCTTGCAATCATTTATACCATCACAGATTCAACAATAAAGAATGCAAAAGAATTCAGAATATGTTTAGATTCTATAGATAATCCCGTATTCGTCATAACTAAATCGGGATTACATTGGAAAGATAATGTTGTAACATTTGGAATCAAGGGTTTCTCAAATGCTAATATCAGCAAGCTGAAAAATATGCTTATCAATGCTGATAAAACAATTGAGGATTATCTGAAAGAACATCCTAAATTTGATATGGATGAAGATCACAGCATTACTATAACTGAAGTAATATTCAAAGAACCTGAGCGTATTGAAATCAAATTTGTCGCAAACAATAGAATCTTCAATAGAAATAATAAGCTATATGTTGGATTTGACAGTACTGATGAGGATGGTCGTGAATGGAACTATGTGTTCAAGGTTACCGAAAAACACATCCCTATCAGATATGGATATTCATTTGCTACTAGTATCCAAGCCACACCATTCCGGGAATATATATACAATGCGGAATTCCATGGTTACTACAGACCAACAGAAGAAGATATTCTTAATGCTACCTTCAGATGGATTGTATCTGATGAAGTTATTAAAGTGGCAAACAAAGAAGCTTGTTATACTTAAGGAGGAAGCTATTATGTTATTCTTAGAAAATGTTCGTACAGAATTCACAGTTCAGGATGTCTCAGTTGAGGGAGGTGACGATAGACATTTCTTACTCGATCTTACTGCGATGATCGGTAATTGTATCAAAGGCGCCGAGTTTCTCGATATTCCAACGAAATATCCATACTCATTATCGATTGAAGAACAAGTAAAAACAACATCACCCATTTATACCAATTTTGGTGATGAATATACATGTATACCTGTAGTTTCCGGAATAGTGTATATCTCACTTGATGATATAAAAGAACTCAAAAAGGATCCATATAGGTTCTGTATTGAAAATGGTATCATCGAAAATGAATCCAGTGAAGAAAATGAGGAGGAAAATAAAAATGACATTTGATGAAAAATATGAAAGATACTGTGAATATGCAAAAAAGTGTGGGTTCAGACCCTGTAAGAAAGATACATTTATAGAAACGCGTCAAAGGATCAAATTACTTGTGGTTCATCCAACGATCGAAGACTGTGAGGCTCTTAATTTTATAATAAGTATGGAGTTACCTAATAAGGTGTCATATACCGATATTAGAGGTTATGATGTTATCGTTATACCATATGAAGGATACTATGATGATATAGTACAGCAAGCTATTGACATGGATGCTAAGATACTTTCACTTGAAAGTTATGGTGATTTCGAAATTATTGGTAAAGATGATAAACCTACTTCCATCATGAAATATATCGACACCATGGATTATGGCATATTTGCTTTGTATGATAAGCATGCAATAACTGAGTTCAGAGACGAATTCTTCTTCTTGTCAAACTTCTATCTGTGTGATATAACATTCGATGGTATAAATTATAAGAACGCAGAAGCAGCATTTCAGGCACAGAAATGTGAAGACACTAAGGAGAAATTTAAGTTTACGGAGTTAGCACCGGGCGATGCAAAGAGACTGGGTAAAACGGTTAAACTCCGTAAAGACTGGAATGATGTCAGAATTGACATAATGAGAAAGGTTGTCAAAGCTAAGTTTGATCAAAACATGGGAATCAAAGAGAAGTTGATTGCCACTGATAACAGATGTCTCATTGAAGTTAATGTATGGAAAGATAAATTCTGGGGTGTATCCTGTGGTAGTGGTAAAAACATGTTGGGCAGAATTCTTATGGATTTGAGAAAAGAATACCTTACTGAGGCAAAAACCTCATGAATAGATTGGGGGGTATAAGTAATGTCATTGCATGGTTCTGATAAGTGTGGAGAGATCCACACTTATCATATATATCCTTTGGCTATCATAGTCGATAGATACAATGGTACATATTCAGAGGGATCATTTACTGCATGGAATCTACATCCAGAAACTATTCCTGATGAAATATATTCTGATGATTGTACATGTTTTGACTTCTGGAATGAAGTTAGAGCTAATGAAGAGTCATATGAATATAGAAAATACCATAACAAGTTCGGTGTTGGAAATACAATACAGGCTGCAATAGATGACTTGTATAAAAAGCTTCCTCCGGATGAAAGAATGGTTGAAGTAAGTCCTGATGAATGGAAGCTTGAAAAATTCACAAGAAAGGAGAATAAAAATGATTAGTAATAAAGATGGTAAAAGAAAAGTAATCACATTCTGTGGGTCTTCTAGATTCCATGATTTATTTCATGAGCTTGCATCAGAATATACACGGATGGGTTGGATTGTTCTTATGCCACATTGTTACTATGAGAATGACTCACGACCAGATCTCAAAGATCTGTTGATTGAGATCCATCGTGACATGATAGAAATGTCTGATGCCATTCTCGTTGTTAACAAGGACGGATACATTGGTGATTCAACCAAAGAAGAAATCAAATGGGCTGAGGCATTACATAAGGAAATCAAGTACTATGCAACACCATTAAAGACGGCAGAATCGACATAATGAGAAAATTCACAAGAGAGGAGAATGAATAATGATATTAATGGAATTACCGAATGCAATAGACCTTATGACCCTGATAACACTGGGCCAGTCTCAGTATAAAATGTTTAATACTGAGCTTCCTTTTAGCGAGAAAATGAAAATATCTGACAAGATGACAATCATAGGATCGGTATTCTGCGGTACTGTCATACACATAAACGAAAAGACTAATAATGAATACAGAATGTCGTCAACTATAGCAGCAATCAATGAACCCGGTGTCAGAGATGGTGTGTATTGTTATGTCTTAAAGAATCCACCACCGATGATACCGGAACCTGATTCTCGCATTGAGGATGGATACAGCTTCTATGGTTCATACGATATAAATGAACCATTTGTAGAAATATGGTTTGGAGAAACACTGGTATGCAAAGTAGAAACTGTTGCATCAGGTGATCGATATATTGCACATCCTGTTATGTGTGAAAAATCATTAGTTCCTGAAGACGTGTATAACATGGTCAATGAGGGAATATTGAATTCGATCACACAGCTTAACTTAAGTACCTTAGCCGGCTACAAAGCTGGTTTAAATGAATTTATGGGAGGAAATGAATAATGATTAACACACGTTACAGAAGACTCATATTATCCGACAAGAGGGTTGTGCTTTATACACCCCTCGCAATAACAAACAAGGGTATTGATCCACGTCTTAAGATGTATGATCTTGAAGATTGTGGAGACGATACAACCGAATGCTGCATAAAACCCCATGGTTCTGTTGATGCAGATAAATTCATGGGTACGATTATTTCTGCATATGATATTGATGAAGGATTCATCATATCAGATTCTGAGAGATCAGGAAACATGAGTACACAGTTCTTACACTGCTACATTCGTGATACCATAGATCCTATAAAACTCTTTATCTGCCAGAGTATGCATGGTGTTGATATGGATCTTATTCAGAAACAAAGAGAAGTGATGGCCGAGACAGTGGCATATCTGTTAAAGCGTCCGAAAGAAGATATCACAGTAATCGATCAGATCAATGTAGATGATCCATACGATATTGATGAGAATTTTAAAGATGTAACACAGCGTCGTATATATCGTCTCACGAGAAGTATGCGAATAATGACAGAAGCAACCCATATTATCATTATAGATACAAAGAATCCGGGTTGTAGAGTTGAAGAAGCTCTCGCTAATGCGTATCATTTAAATACAATACCTTTCAGACCTCTCAGCAGAGTAGCATTTGAAAATCCTGATTTAAACGAAAAATGGAAAGAATGTGCTCTTATGGAAAGAAACAGAAAATACTGCGGTGATAATTATTTACGCAATCTGGGTCAAGCATATCTTGATCTATATAATGATAATGTTGATGCCGTAGATGTAGACAAGGATGAATAATATGACAAAACATGAACTCATTTGTGAAATTAAGACTAGAATTCTTCACGATCGCATTGAGACAATAAAGAATGCTGTTATACAATGGGGAATCAAAGAGTTTGGTGATAATATCTTTCATGAGCACCCAAACACATCTGAACATGGAATGTCTTGGTATGTAGCAGACACTCGTTTTAGACTTGTGGTGCTCACATGGGGTGATGTCGGTGATAACATCGAAATTCGCTTTGTTAACAATGAATACAATGTTTCTGAGGGAATGGTGAGTATATCTCCAGCAGCTGTGGTTAAGGGTATAGGTATCGACCAATACATTCAATACAGAAAGTCGTTGATAAAAATAGTAAGAGAAGCATTAAATAAGAAAGAGGAGGATTCTAAAATGAATAATAAAGAATTGATATCTGTTAATGATTTATATGACTTGGTAAATACGCAGTATAGAAGATTCCTTGATGAAGATCATAACAATCCTCTTGGTCACGGTATTATCGGGGATATAAGAATCGAAAGAACATCAGGAAATGATGATTCCAGAGCTTTCGAAGAAATAAAAATAATTCTCAGCAAACTAAATCCAAATAATTGTGAAACCATTCATCTTGTTAAATACAGAACATCCGACCATTGGCGCTGTTGTGTAGATAAACTGGACAATGTTTTCTGTAAGATTTATAAAGATAGGGTTGACCGTGAAGGATATGTATGTGAATTATTCGCAAATCCGTTAGTTCAGTATATAATCAGTGCAGTCGAAGAAGCTATAGGACCAAAAGAAACTAAGGAGCTTGCTAAAGAACAAGTCAAAGAGTTCTCGGAAGAATATAAGGACAATTGGCTTATAAATAAATTCAATAAGCTGATTGGTGTATTAAAGACATACTGTTCCGAAATCAACCAGCTCGACAGACATAAGAGATGCTATGATACAATGTCATGGGACTGGTTCTATATGTTCAATCATAATTTGTTACCACCAGTGACAATGACAGGTGATAGATACAATTATGATTATACGTCTACATCATTCAAAATATTTGATATGTATGATAGTAATGGTGATCTGATGGTAAAGGTTGATCATGAGACTTTTGAGATCAACTTCTACTTCTATCATTCAGCTAGTGAACCATTCCTGACAATATCGGCTAATGATTATATGGGTCATATAAAGCACTCATATTGTGATAGTCACGGTCATATGGATGTGTTCAAGTTCAAATATCTGACAGATCTTATCGAGAAAGAACTTAAGATTCAGATAATGAATCCTTTTGCTGATCCTATTACTACATGGAAGACTGGTTTTATATCTGATAAGACGATCACAAGATCACTTGGGATCGCTAAAGTGAGTGACTATGTAACAAAAATAACTGGTATTAATGCGGAGGATATTTATATGGCAACTGATGAAAAGAAGGAAAAGTATAATAAGATACCGATCAAGGATGTTCAGTTTAATTCAAAGAAGAAAACAACAACAGTTATCTTCGGAGAAAAGACCGATCCTGATAAGAAAAAGAAGAAGGGTTCTGAAGAGGATAAGAAATCCGAAGATATCATTGTAGTTTCTAAATGCTCTCCTAAAGACAAGTTTGATCCTGAGGTAGGTCTTGCTATGTGTATAGCTAAGGCATACTTTGGTAACAGATCAAAATTCGAAAAGGCTGTTGCTGAATGGACAAGGATATCTGAAGCTCGCGATAAGAAGAAAGCTGAAGATGAAAAGAAAAAGAAAGCTAAGCAGAAAAAGAATAAGTCCACGACAACAACAAAGAAGAAGACAGGCACAAGACCCGGTAGACCGAGAAAGAAGAGTCTTGATAAGAAGGATAAGGAAACTGTAATTAAAGAGACCGAAATCCTCGATAATAAACCCAATGAAGTCAAAGTAGATGACAATACTGACAATATCATTGGATGATATGATCAATATAACGGGGGATTTCTCCCCCGTTATTATAATTTATTATTTTTAAGGAGTGATTTAAATGACACCAGAGCGTGAGAAAGAGTTAACAGACAAGAGACACGAACGATTCATTGAACGTTCAAAAATAATATCTCAAGTACCCGTAGCAATGTTTAAAATGGTTCCTGTTACAGAAGACATCAAGAATATATTTTCACAACGTGTTGAAGGATTCATGGAGATGTCACCTGAAGCACATGCGTACGATACATACGTAATGTCGGCTGACATGGCTGATAAAGATCAGCGAATGGAGAAAGCTTTCGCTGAAATGCTTAATGTAAATATTGGTTTATTACCATCAGACATATTCTTCTCAAATACCATACCGGTTAAACATATCATCATTCAGCCAAAGATATATTCATCAGATAAAATCATCGATACATATGATCTTCACGTTATTGATGATGATATACGCATTAAGAATATCCAACGAGTTCTCAATGGAGAAACTGATGAAGCTGATGTTATGTGGATACGTCATACAGCATATACAACACTTAACGGTATTAAAGGTTGGGTGCGGGCATACAACAAATTCGTCGTTGAAAAAGATACAAATTATATATCACTAAAAAAGATTGTGTATTATGACACATCAGCCGCATTTAAAGACGGTTTTGACAATAATATTACAAAAGACATTTCACAGTTAAACATTTTCTGTGAAGAGAAGCATCAATGCATGATGGAGGTATATGCCGCCTGGTATACTTTACAACAGTGCATACTGACAAAAGAATTAGCATCATACGTGAAGAAATCAAAAACTACAATGGATTTCATGAAAACCCAGTATGTATCGAATAAAAATAAAAAGCTGATAAATAAATATATTATACAGCTCGAAAAGATACAGGAATCTTTCATAATTAATGAAGAAAATAGTTCAGACAGAAAATATCGTAAACCGCTATGGCATGTAACTGGTCATTGGCGCCATTATAAATCAGGTAAAACTGTTTTCGTCCAGGGATACTGGAAAGGTGTTGAAAGAAATAATACGAACATATATCCAGCTCCTGTTGAGATATCATTAGAGAATTGGATATCTATTTCTAATAATAATACCTAAATCAATACAAAAGGAGGTGATGATTATCAGATATGAAACTGATCAAACTCAAATCATCTGATAATGATGATAAAAATATAAAAACGTTATCTATCAAAAACAAATGTAAATGTGGTACAAAGGTTATGTTAGATGACGTATTTGATATTATTTATTATGGCAAACATGATTATGTAGGATTTTTGGAATGGGAAATGATCATGCTGTTTGGATACATATGTCCTGGATGCGGTTCGCTTGTCGAACTCAATAGACGTAAAAATATAGCAGTAAATAAATATTTATCAAAACAAGGGTTTGATGCAAAGAATTATCATGATAAATATTGGGATCTGGAATTTTCTGCATTTACATTTATGAATATAATAGAAAATAGTCCTGTTTCTAACAAAGATGAATTTGAACAAACCTTTTTTGATGAATGTATTGAAAAGGGATATCCGATACCAATACAGTTATACAATAAATATATCAAAGGAGATAATGAATAAATAATAATAATTCCTAAATAACTACTATATGTTACATCATAAATGAGGTAGGGTATAAATCTCGCAGCGAGTTACTTTGTTTATGATGAAGACATACTCACCATGTTGCGTGCACGCAACACTCCGACAAATTGGAGGGTGAGCGAAATATTGTGTCATTGGTTTAACAGGTTGGGTGGTGGGTCTCACAGATTTCAGAGTAGGCTTGCATCATAAGACCTACCGATGACACAATGAGACATAGGTGTATACAGAGCTATATCTCTGGTATTCCTGAGGGAGAATATCTCCCCGAAATAAGACATGTGGCACCGTGGGTACAAAAGGCATGTGTTTAGCTGAATTCATTTGCCTAGGAATGACCTCCGCCTGCGGAGCCCTTTGTTATCACAACCCATCATGAATAGGGCGGCTTTTATGCGGCATCCGTTTGAGAAATAACGGCATTCATGATGGGTTTGATATATGCCGATGTGATGGAATAGGCAGACGTGAAGGACTCAAAATCCTTTGATGGAAACATCGTGTGGGTTCGACCCCCACCATCGGCACCAATGTATCGATAATAAGAAGACCGGTTCCAGCACGGGTCCGTTGATCCCTAGATCCTCAACGTAGTATATGGGAATTACATATTATTGATACACACCACCGGAGATCTGGAATCATTATACGGCGTTGATTGAATCGTATGTCAATTGATTGGTATAATGAAAAGCTTCAACATGTTGACCCAGATAAGAAACTCCGGACCAGTAGAGAAACATCACAGGGCACGCTCATCATGTGCGTAGTAATAAGGAACCCGGGACCGATGGATGTTTCTCAGAGTTTGAACACACCATGAGGACTCTTCCGATTGTCTTGAAATGATATATAGCTTTCGGAGAATTGAGGGTTAATGGTCGTGATTGGTGTGTGGGAATTAACTAACCCATTATGACGGCGATGATCTTGGTCCGAATGGTGGCCACATCGTTAGTAGCGAATCATAGTTCAGACTCATAATCTCACACGGTATATAGATGCTCCGCGCATGTACGTTAAATCTATATGTCGTAAAAAGAGGGATGCTGTCATGAGAAACACATTCATGGAACTCAGAGCTCGTCACTCTGGATAGCAGCTAACGGTGTTGACCAATAGGTCATGTAAATCATTTGTGAGATTAGTATATGCGATTGCTGAAGAACCCTCTGATGGGTACATGGGTATCTTTGGTAGAGGCTCTGCCCAATGTGTTGTGTATAGTTTATCATAAAACATCAGCAATCAAGTATATCCGGATGTAACTCAGTTTGGTAGAGTGCTTGGTTTGGGACCAAGATGCCGCAGGTTCGAGTCCTGTCATCCGGACCATATACATATAATTACTTTGAATAAGATGAGTCATTAGCTTAGTCGGTAAAGCACTTGCCTTTTAAGCAAGGGACCATGGGTTCAAGTCCCATATGACTCACCATATTCATTTGGTACGTTAGTCAAGTGGTAAGACAGCTGGCCGCAACCCAGTGATCGTTAGTTCGAATCTAACACGTACCTCCACCTATAATTTATAATTTCCAAATACATATAATTATTATGTAATATGAGGGAGTATCCAAATTGGTTAATACCCGTTGTCGGTATTCTCAGATTAATCTGATGCAGTTGGTAACGGTTACTTCGGAATTAGACTGTAAATCTAACGCTCAAGAGAGCTATGCGGGTTCGAGTCCCGTCCTCCCTCACCAATATTCATATTATGAGAAAAAGATTTTCTCATTATGAATCTCCTTAATTCACAATACGACGCAGTTGATGCCGTTACTTCAGTGATGGTGAGAGTTCAAGTCTCTCATGATCTATTCTAAAAGATTAGGTCATTGGCGGAATTGGCAGACGCAGGTGGATAGTAATATCCTCCCCAGTACAAGAAATCTCGGTATTAAATATTCTCGTATTGTGTTTACATCAGCTTAGTTCTAATGGTAGAATAACGGTCTCCAAAACCGAAGACATAGGTTCGATTCCTATAGCTGGTGCCAATAAAATTTATATCGCACATTAGCTCAGATGGCTAAAGCGTTCGGTTCATACCCGAAAGATCAATGGTTCAAATCCATTATGTGCGACCAATGACGTCGTGAAGCAGTCGACAACGGTTACTTCGATAGTCAAGAGGTAAAGACAATAGTCTGCAACACTATGTACGTTGGTTCAAATCCAACTCGATTCCTTAACAGGAATAATGCAACCGTGTCAATATTCTCACGACGCTTAATGGAACATTAGCCAAGCTGGTAAGGCCTTCGGCTCATAACCGAAAGATGCGTAGGTTCGAGTCCTACATGTTCCACCAATGGTGTAACAAGTTATGGCAGCTTTCAGACAACAATAGCAGCACATCTTATTATAGATAAGGATTTGTTACACCACACCACCGGGTGGTTCCCGGAAACTCAATAACTGAAGCGAGGGACATTATAAGAATTACAAAACTTATAATGTCCCAAATGGTCCCGTAGTCAAGTGGTTAAGACATCTCCCTTTCACGGAGAAGACGGCAGTTCGACTCTGCTCGGGATCACCATATTTTATAAAAACAAATAACATATAAGTATTTAATAATGGCGGAGTTAGCTCAGTTGGTCAGAGCGCGTAAAACAATGTTTAAGACACTCGTATAATATTCTCGTCTAACGACGATGCAGTGGTATGGGTTACTTCAATATTTATGAGATAAGGACTCCGAGGTCATAGGTTCGAATCCTGTACTCCGCCCCACCAAATTATTTATGCCGGAATTAACTCAGTTGGTAGAGTAGGTGAAATGTACTGTTACAATATTCCCAGTTTACTGGAGCAGTCGTAATCAGTTACTTCATGGAATTTTAATCCCCAAGTCACAAGTTCGAATCTTGTATTCCGGCCCAATATGCCCACTTAAGCCTAATTGGTAAGGCACTTGTCTTGAAAACAAGTAGTAGTCGTTCGTAGCGGCGTCTCAGTTCGAGTCTGAGAGTGGGCGCCATTTTATTTTGGTCCTATAGTTCAAATGGTTAGAGCACCTCCCTGTCACGGAGGAAGTTACCGGTTCGAGTCCGGTTAGGATCGCCAATTATGTCTGATTAGCTCAGCAGGTAGAGCAGCTGGCTGTTAACCAGCGGGTCGTAGGTTCGAGTCCTACATCAGACGCCAATGGATCTGTAGCTCAGTTGGTAGAGCAGTGGTCTGAAGAACCACGTGTCGGCAGTTCGATTCTGTCCGGGTCCACCAATGATATTATAGTGATGCAGTTGATAAGGTTACTTCCCAAAATGTTGAAAGTTCAATTCTTTTATTTGCTGTCGTAGCAGATTAGCTCAACTGGTTAGAGCGTTTGGTTATATTAAACCCTATCGATATTCTCACAAATAATATCATACAACACGTATCTCTTTCGAGACCTTACCTGGAAGGCCAATTCCACAAATGCTATGGATTGATCACCATACCTCGAAGAGCTCTACGTGTCCAATTTTAATCATGCCGCTATTGTAATTAATGTCCGGCTTTGGTGAAACTGGTAGACACATCGGTTTTAAGCACCGATATCCTTGTGATGTAAGAGTTCGAATCTCTTAAGCCGGACCATTAACATTAAAATCCCATGAGGTAAAACTCGTACCGGTTCAAGTCCGGTTAGCGGCACCAATTTAAATATATGGATGAGTATGCCCAGTTGGCGAAGGCAGCGGACTGTAAATCCGTGACATTAGAAACAACGTAGGTTCGACTCCTACCTCATCCACCAATATAACATTATCGATGCAGACGAAACAGTTACTTCTTCACAGGATTTTTGTAAAGGTACAAATGAAAAAACCGGTTTTTCAAATGTTGGTTCGATCCCAACAGAACCCATGAAAACAAACTGTTTTGTATATTCTCGATGATGTTCTATATGCGATAATAGCTCAGTAGGTCAGAGCGCACGCTTGATAAGCGTGAGGTCCCTGGTTCAAATCCATGTTATCGCACCAACTTCATAAATGATGCAGTCTGATACGGATACTTCGTGGTGAAATCTGGCTTACACATAAGACTGTTAATCTTACGCTCGAGAGAGCTTGCGGGTTCGAGTCCCGCCGAGTCCTTACAAAAGGATTATGTAATCCCGTATCAAAAATTCTCATTTATGACGTACCAGGTGATCATTCACCACATCCTTTCAGGGGATTGAAGCAGTTGATAACGGTTACTTCCGATATACTGTCACTATATAATGGATCCAAGAGTTCGAGTCTCTTCATACCCGTTGGGTATGCTGGTCGTTAGGTGAGACCATACCCGTTTTCATTATTCTCAATCCCTGTAGAGATTATTAGATTTTCGAAGCAGCCGATCCGGTTACTTCATACTCCAAAATATGACGCGGCTTAACTGCCGCACTTACCGTTTCATTTTTCTCGAAAATCTTCTAATATATACCATAATGAATTATAAAAATAAAGGAGGAAATCATTATGAGCAGAATCTCAAGAGTAGCTTCTAAGATGGTAGAAAACCAGAAGCTCAAACCTGACGAAATCGTCAAAAACTTTATGGGTGGTGATTCTTATAAACTGAATCCCATAGACAGTCTTCGTATGATCGCGGCATCGAGTATTTTCGGAGAGCCATCATACTACAGGAAAAATGTTCGTGAAGGACAATTTGAACCCGAAGACGAAATCATTGAAGACGAACTCTTCGTCAGCTACAATGGTAAATCAACAACAGAAATATTCACTGAAGTAATCGACAAAGCGCTTGATTATGACTTCGGTGCAACTCTGGATCTCGCTGTTGAACTCAGAAATGATTACTGGATGCGTCTCAATCCCCAGGTAATCATGGTAAGAGCAGCACTCCACCCTAAGCGTAAGGAATGGAGTATTGCAAACCCCGGTAAGTTCAATGCTATCCAGGCAGCAGTCATGAAGAGAGCAGATGAACCTGCAACTCAGTGTGCTTACTACCTCTACCTTAACAATGGTAAGAAGAGTGGTATGCCTTCGATCCTCAAGAGATCAATTGCAGATAAGCTCTCAAGTCTTGGTCGTTACCAGGTTAACAAATATAAGAACAGCGAGATCGGTATGATCAATGCTGTTCGTCTCACTCATGCCAACTCTCCTGTACTGGATGAACTCATGCGTACAGGTAATGTTTCTGTTAAACAGGATGAGGAAACATGGGAGCAGAAGAAGTCACGCGGTATGAGCTGGAGAGAAATTCTCGCTACTACCAAGATGGGACACATGGCTCTTTTGAGAAATATCAGAAATGTATTTACAGAAATCGATGACCTCGAAATTTGTAAAGCGTATATGGAAGATCTCAAGGATGGCGTCCTTGAAGGTAAGCAGTTCCCATTCCGTTATGAATCTGCATACCGTCAGATCGAGGAAGCAACAAGAATCAACCATAAACCTTTCATCCTTGATAAGCTCGAAGAGTGTATCGACCTCTCAGTAGAGAATCTTCCTAAGCTCAAGGGTAAGACAGTTTGTCTCTCAGATAACTCTGGCTCTGCTTGGGGTGCATTGACATCCGAATACGGCACAACTAAGGTTGCTAACATTGACAATCTCTCATCTGTAATAGCAGCTCAGTGTTCAGATGAAGGCTATGTTATCAAGTTTGGTGACATCTACAAAGACTTCCCTGTATCTAAGAGAAATGGTGTTCTCTCTCAGGCAAAGGCAATCGATGCTAATGGTTATTCCGATATCGGCGGTCAAACTGAAGGGGGAATCTGGAAGTTCTTCAAGTATATCATAAACAACAAAATTGTTTACGATAATATCTTTATATTCTCTGACATGCAGGCTGGTACAGGTGGTCTCTACGGTACTGACAAAGATCTCAGAGAATACCGTGACGCTTATGGTTTCCAGAGCGGATTCCATCCTAAGTGGAAATGGAAGGGTTTCCGTCCTGATATTTCTCATCACATCAACGTGTACAAGCTTATCTTGGATTACCGTAAGAAAGTAAATCCGAAGGTTAACGTATTCTCAGTTCAGACTGCTGGATACGACAATGTCCTTGTACCACAGATGAGCTACAGATGTGCAATGCTTACTGGTTGGACTGGTAAGGAAATCTCATTCGCACACGAATACATTAAGCAGTGGGATGCTATCGAAGCAAAACATGCTGCTAAGAAGAAAACAAACAAAATAAATCAGGATCCCAACCCATGTTGTTCACCTGATTAAAAATTATTTGTGATGCAGTCAGAAGAGTTACTTCGTGCGACAAATTGTACATACCAATGTACGAGTCCGATATGCGGTGGACTATAAATAAAATGTACTCTTCATATATTCTCACAAATATCCAACGGGTGGTATAATAGTATACCACCCAAGTGATTGGGGCATAGCCAAGCGGTAAGGCAACAGACTTTGACTCTGTCATCCGTGGGTTCAAATCCCGCTGCCCCAACCACTCCGCGTTCTACGGAGACAATTCCGAACTAAATCCAAATAATTTCTTCTTTGTTGTGGGCCCATTAATGGGCCCAATCTTCTTTTTTCTTTTATTTTGAGTCTTCATATACATATTATTCTTATGGATAGAAAAGAAAAGAATTTTCAAATCATGTCTATCCAGAAAGGTGGTCACCATGACCAAAATAACTAATGCGTTGGGTAAGATACCCAACATCGTTCTCCTTGGACTGATAGCATTAAATGCAGCACTTAACGGATGGGTGCTGACATTATCAAACGCCAAGGAAGCAGAAATAACGAAAGGAGTAACTGCCACATTACTCCAATCACTGGCCATTATATATGGCATAATCATATTCACAAATTTCATCGATAAGATTGTGGCTAAGACTTATCGAATGAAAAAGATCAATGTATCTCATGAATACTGGTTGAGGAGAACATTGAATTCGAAAGTTAGTGATCTTCAGAAAATGTCAACAGGTAAACTGTTTGATTCTGTAAAAGAGATTGCTGTTCTTGAATCAAACATGGGATTATCTATTATATGGATACTTCCAGCAATAATCCCATTCTCAGCTCTTGTCATAAGAGAATTCAGTGAGAATTGGATAATGGGAACTATCACTATATCATCACTGATAATCTGTACAATTCTTGTATTGGTTTCTGATAAACTGTTTGGTTTTGAAAAAGAAGCTAAACAGAAGAAAGCTATCATGCAAGAAATAACTGCTGATAACTTTATGAACGTAAAGACAATAAAGTTCTTAGGCGTTAAGAAGTTTGCTGTTAGCAGATTATTACAATCTCAGCAGAATGCATTCCCATATCTCACACGACCTGCACAGGTTGTGTATTTTCGCATCATTGATATCATAGGAACCATTCCGCTGATTGTGAATATATGGCTCGGTAGAAACAATATTGAGCTCGTGGCATTCATTGTATTATCAGAGTGGACATTAACCAACATGAGAGGAAACTTAACTAATTTTGCTGAGACGATTGTTGAACTTAAAGCTCAGAAAGATGTTCTTAAGGATCTCCACGGAGACGATTATGAGGACGATGAAACCCATCCATTTGAATCAGTAACCTTAAAAGATGTCTACTTCGATTATGGTAAAGATGACAATGAGGATGATATCATCTTCAATGTCAAGAATCTTACCATTAACAAAGGAGACAAGATCCTTGTTACTGGTGAGAGTGGTGAGGGCAAATCAAGTCTTGCGAATCTACTGGCTGGAGCAATCATTCCATCATCAGGAACCATCATACCGAAGATTGATGTTTATTATGTATGGCAGGAGACCGAGTGTCTTGCCGATACATTGAGAAACAACATTGTATTCGGTAATGATTTTGAGGTATCAGACGAAGAAATTCTATGCTACTTCGAGAAGCTTGGCATGATGAAATGGTTTGTCAAGAAGAAGGATGGCCTCGACACATACATCGGTGAAAGAGGTTGCAAGTTGTCATCAGGGCAGAAACAGCGTATCAATATCATCAGATGCCTGCTTCAAATGAAGTATCGCCCTGAGCAGCTCTTTATCATGGATGAGATAACATCAAATCTGGATTCAGCAACAAGAAAGTTAGCTGTTAAATGTTTCCAGGAAGCAATGACTGATAACATTACAGCTCTGGTGATTTCGCATAACGATGGTTTTGATGAAATCACAAATCGACACATCGTGGTCAAAAATCACCAGTATCATGAACTGTAAATCTATGAGAGCGGGGATAATACTCCGCTCTCTTTTTATTTCAAAGGAGGATAAATAATGCCAACAAAGAAAGAAGAAGTTACAAGAGAAAATACCCTTGAAAGATTTCTCGCGGCTATAAACTATAATCGTGAGAAGATGAACGTAACTGTTGATGGATTGACAGTTAATCTTGACTATGACCTGGTTGAAGACGAAAAGTCCTCATATCTTGATGAGGATTATTTTACTTTGACAAAGGAGTGGCTCATTCACATTAATGGTTTTAATAGAGGCCTCAGACCTCTTGTCTATGACTTCTATCACGAAGTAGGTCATATTCTTTTGAAGATTGGAGGTATATCAGTAAGCAATGCTTCTGTATGGCTTGATAGGAAGGAGTATACACCTTCAGATCGCAAGTACATTCTTACAGAAATGGCTTGTGATGAATACGCAATTAAGATGTTAGAATACGAGGGACAGCTTACAAAATATCTCCCACTTGTTAACATTACTAAGATAGGAGAGTTACATCCCAATAGCTCCAAAGAAGAGATAAAGAGCTTTGTAGTTGAAGTAAACAACGACACAAAGATCAGAAGGAATTATCTGGATTGGCTTGTGTCAGAGCATGCTATTCTCTGTAAGCCAGAAAAGAAGGTAAAGCCTAGCAAGCCGATAGCTTCGTTAGACGATTTTAAACTTCCTCCGGACAACAGACCGAGGAAGTTCATGCCGGGTCGTTTTAGACTTATAAAGGAACTGGCAGAGTCATGCGGTATAGACACAAGAACAGAATCAGAGAAAATTCATCCCGTGACTACAATGATGCAAAATCTTTCTGATATGCATCTCATGTCAAATTGGTTTGATGATTTTAACACCCAATGTGAAAGAATCATCAGAGCAATTACAAGTCCAATGGTAAAGTCTAGTGATTGGTATATAACTGACACTCATTTCGAGGAAGTAACCAAAGAACCTGCTGATTGGAATACCACCTATAAGAATTACTTCTACTTCGATAAGAATAAGAATGCTTATGTACATTATACAAAATTAAAAGTAGTTGACCCGGAATCAGTTAAAGAAGAGAAGGAAGAAGAGGTATCTACTGATACAACCGGACTTCCTGAAGTTTCTGATGATGAAAAGGCTAAGAATAAGAAGAAAAAGGAAAAGAAGGAACCGGTAAAATACATTTATATGATTCCGAAATTCCCAGAATGTAATGTATGGAAGGAAGTAGAAAATGATAAGAAAGGTATAATAGAAGCTACCAGAATAAGGTATGCAAAAATGGTTAAAGAATTCTTAGTACCTTATTATCACAAGTATAACACTGAAGTTCATTGTCATAAACGAAATGAACTCAAGTACATAATTGAGAAAATCCTTCAGGGATGTATATCATCAAACCGTTCTGGTTATGGTGAGATAGAAATAGAATACCATCGCAAGAACTTCTTGGAAACAGATAAGGTGGAAGAGGCTGTAAAAACTGGAGCAGTTGGAATGATGTCATATAATGACCGCATCAAAGCTGCTAAGGAAAAGCATAAGCAGCTTAAGGTCGAAACCGATGATGAGTATAATGCTCGCATTAAGCGTATCATCAATAAAGAGATGGCTGCCGACAGGGATGCGAAGAAACGTAATCCTTATTATAATAAAGAAATGATATAATATTACGCCCCATAATGGGGCGTATTTTTTTATTATATTTCAAATGTATATTATTAACATGAAGACACAACTGTCTATCAACATTTCAAAAGGAGGAACAATTAATGAGATCAGTGCTAATAATCGCATTTATTATTACACTAATTGGGTTGGCATTTTCTACATTATCGCTAATATACAATGTATCGATGTTACCAACCAACCCGAATAGTGTACAATTTAAAAAATATAGTAAACGAATCAAATTGTCCTATACAATATTTACTGTTTTCGTGGGAATAAATTTTATATTGTTGGGAATAATATCAGCAAATAATTATTGGGAGGAATGAGTTATATGCATTTTGTTAGACTAACAGATCGAAAGATATCAGATCTGAAGAAGGATAAGAAAGATCAGCCGGAAGAGAAGGAATTTATTTTAGATCTTGACTCAGTTGTCAAGATAGAAGAAGCGTTTGATAAAAACGGGGTATGCATAACAACAAATAGTGGTACTATCTATATTCACGCAATCACCACATTTGATGATAGTGCTTCCATTGATTGGTTGATGCGTATGTATAAAGGATATCTTATACAGGTAACAACAAAACCTATATTTTCAAATGATGTACCAAGGGAAGTTATTATACAGAAATCTTGCATAGAAGCGATAGTTCCATCAACTAATAACGGTTGTTATTGTATATTATTAAACAATAAGGATTGTATTTATACTGATACACCCATTGATGCTATAAAAGAAAGGTTGGGTTAATAATGCAGATACCAAATACATGGTATATACCAGATTTGAAACAATATGATTATTTATGTGATATTCTTTCTGGCGGTAATGAAATAATGATCAGATCCGATAAAATCGGATTATCAGACGAATCATCATCAAAGTCGGATGTAAAATTCTATATAACTGAATTAAACACAAATGAATTCCGTATATGTACTGGTCCAACGTTTGTTGATGAATCAGGTAATGATTATTATAGATGCGATCATATGTGGGGATATATAGAACCTGGAAAAATGAATTATATGTCTCCTGGATTCTTATTCCGGTACAGTTCGCCTAAGACGGACCGACATCTTCTTGATCCAAGGAATCCTAAATATGGATCATTAGAATTATCAGCACCGGGAAAAGAGTTGCTTGAAAAAGAAATGTATTCCAATGTGCCTGCTAATGAATTGGAGAACATTATAAAGTTTATTCAAGAATTTTGCAGTAGAAGAGGTAATATGTATATAAAACTAATGGATGGAGCACGCTTTCGTTTGCTAGCTTCTGTTGGACCTCATATGTATACTGATGATGATGTTCCTCGTATCAATAATGATATGTTTAAACATCTTTATGAAAGAATGACTGTTTCTTTATCAGACTATATTCTTATATTTGACCGAGTATATATTTATGGTGATACAGTACACAGTAATGATGCAAAGTATGCTGTATGCTTATTATCGGAATTACGAGATATTCATTTTGAAGAGGAGGAAGATGATAATGAACATTGAGCGATTTCCTACCGAGAGTCGTCTCTTATCTTTAAATTTAAAAACATTATTCAAATCAAAACCGCTTACTTTAAAAATCAAACACTGCATGTGTTGTAAATGTGGAACAACTGTTGAGATCAATGAACTATCTGATTTGACACCAACAGTTCCGCTTGTTGTTGATCCACCAACATTGCAGTTCTCTTTTGAATGTCCTTATTGTCAGAACATAGTACCGATGTCAAAAAAGGAAATACGTAAAGTTATCAGATATATCGAAGCATGTGATATTGCTGATATAAAGGACATCACAGAGCTTGGAATCATCAACAAGACATTCAATGATTTAGGATTCTTAGTATGTAAAGAGAAATATGATGCTGCAAAAATATCAGAAGCTACAGGATTCTTTATACCAAATGAATTGAAAGAATATCTTGAATCAGACGAACTATTACAAGAGGTTCTATATAACGGAATGACATATGAAGAATATGAGTATAAAAAAGACTGTGAGAAAAAGGAACAGGAAAAATCGGCACATTTGGAATTGATCAACACTGTTACTGGATTGCTTAGTAAAAACAGAGAACAATCAGCAAAGCTTGAAGAAACAACATCTTCAAATGATACTGACGAAAAAGATGATGAGGATGCTATTAAACCTACATTAGAAATGTTCGAATATCTTGTTAAGAAGAAGCATATACGCTTTTTGGATACAGCGCATATTGAACAGCGTTATGGTTGGGGTAAAGGCATCAGTCAGGTTGCAGCCATAAAACTTACAGGTGGATTTGTAATAAAAATGGGAGTCCGATATGACGGTTCCGTTTCGTGGGCTTATATAGAAGACTCATGGCATAATTTCGATTCATTTTACAAAAATGGATTTGATGTTTAGGAGGTTTAAAGAATGATTGTATTAGATAAGGTAAAGAGAAAGCGTATTAAAGGAAAAGAAATATCATACAGAAGTGAATTCATCGCGTATGATCACAAAAACAATCAATGTATATTAAGACTATTTAAAAGCAATGATAGTAGAAACCCTGAAGGTATAGCAGTTTCATTGACAGAAAAAGAACTTGAATTATTATCAGATAAAGACGTATTACCACAGGTATACCGTTATGCTAAAGAAATGAAACGTGGTCATAAGTTCATCGTTTTCATGCTTACAAAATACAATGATGGTTCAAGTGAGCTCAATTTTAATCGATTTGTTGATTTAGAATCCTATATGGACTTTGACGAAAATGGGTTTATATTTAAAGAATATAAAACTTATTCTGGTGAAGTTGCAGGCCATTATGTAATACAAGTAATATCCATTTCTCAGAAAAATTATTGTGAGATGGTAGAAAGTCAAATATTTGATCATTTTGGTGGAAAAGAAAAGATAAGTGAATATCTACTGAATCTCATTAATAACCATAAATGGGATAACAAATAACAAACAATTTTAGACTGAATCTTGGTTAAATCGCAAACACAATAAGGAGTGATTACTATTTACGCGTTTATAGGAGATTTACATTTGGGGGTTAAACTCCCCCAAATGGATTATCTTAAATCATTGGATAAATTCTTGGGTTTAATCAAAGACCACAAGGAAGAATGTCATTGTATCTTCGTAGCAGGTGATCTATTTGATCATAAGTTAACAATTGATGAAGCAAAGTTTGCTGCTTTGTTCCTGGTGAATCTTGTGTATAACAACTGCGGACGTAGTCGTCAACATGTACCAGTCCATTTCATACATGGAACATATACTCATGACAATGAACAATATGAAATATATTTACCATTGTTAGAGAAATTGACAAACGGTGAAGTATTCTATACCAAGACTGCATGTTCAGTTACACTACACAATGGAACAAAGGTACTATACCTTCCACAAGAATACGGCAGCATAGATTATTCACAAGCATTTTCTCAATCATATGATCTGATTGTTGGACATGGTCCTGTATCATCAGAAACAAAAGCTCCATGTAAATCAACACAATATGAGATACTTCATTCTGCAGAACAGTTAGGTCGTATTTCTAAGCTATGTGTATTTGGTCACTATCATGGATATACTGACTTTGGTGATAATGTATTCTATACAGGTCCGTGGTTAAGATGGAAATACGGTGAAGATGAACCACGTGTATTCTTCTTCTGTAATGATAAATTCGAGGTTGAAACATATCCTAATGAGTTTGCTCTCGAGTTTGATACAATGCATGTATACTCACCAGAAGAACTCAGATCAGAAGTATCTAAAGAAATACACAATCCTCATAGATTCATCATTCATTGTAAGAATGAAGAACTTATGGAATATCATGCTATCATGAATGCTTATAAGAAGAATCATTTTCTAAAGTATCAAGTGATAACTGATAATGATGATGACATTAAAGAGAAAGACATAGAAAAAGATATATCGGTGCATCCTATTGTAGAACCTGTTCCTGCATTGATTGAATATGTTAAGGACAAATACAGTATAGATGTAACTGAGGAGGTTAAAGATTATGAATCCAAAATCAACAGGGACACCAAAACAGAATGACTATTTATATCCAATAGATGATGTGTGCCGATTTGCTGATACAAAAACTCTTAAGAAGGTAAACTCGATTATCAGAGAACACTCATTGAAAGATATCGGGTTAGACGTGGGTGTCCGAATAAAAGTAGACGATTATGAAGATAAAGCAAATGAACGAATCATAAGAAAGGCAACCATACTTGGTGCTTCAATTATTAGGAAAGAGGAGGATAATGATGAAAGTCGTCCTAGCGGATAAGACTTACTCAAAGGCAAAGGTAGATGTTCAACGATCAATAGACATGTCTATTGAAAGATTGAATAAAAGGATATCAAAGTACAAGGATCAGAATATTGACATAAGGAAAGTATTCAACGACGATAGTACGATCCATAACATAATAAACGATAATTTCTATGTGTATAAGACAAAAGCCAATCAAATGCAAATAAGACTCTTGTACACAATCAAAAACAATAAATTGGTGATTGTGTCTCATTGGTATAAGAATCGTACCAATAATGATTACATTAAGTATTTCAAAGAGATAACATCAACCGGAAAGGAAAAATATTATGAATAAAAACATAAAAGTTGGAGACATCATATGGAGTTTATACAATGATGCAATATTCATTGTTGATACAGATGGTCCTTTTGACTTAATAGGAGTCATCATCAATAAGACAGGAGACTTATTTCCAGAAATAGATCGTTCATTACAAGACCAGGGATATGATGTTATAAGAATTAACAAGAATGATATACCCGGCAAATTCTTGGATAAGTTCCCTGGTATATATATCACAGACCAGCATTTATATATGAAACCATTTGCTTTCCTTGATAAAAAATATGTTAACTGGGGTGCTTTGAAATGGGGTGATAAAAGCGCATATACTGACAGAAATATTTATACGATATACAAAATATATGGTAATACAAATACAGATCCAGGTCCGCAAATGATTAAAATAATATCAAATGATGGGAGAAATGATATGTGTATAGAACCATCAAGAATAGATGATACGGATGATAATAAATTCCATGTACTACCATTCAACATCGATTGGTTAAAAATAAAGATCAAGGACATCTATAACAAGTTCGGTTTTTCTGGAAATAAAGATGATACATCTGTTGAGGAAGTAAAAGACGAAGTAAATACAGTAGAAGAATTCACAGAAGAGAATAAAAAGGATATCAAGGAAGAGTTACCACCTGGAATAAAAGAAAAGACCATTTATCACTTTGATACAGATTACTTCAAACCCGGTGAATTCTTCGCTATTTATAAAGAAAATAAGTTGTTTAAGAAATGTATTCTTTTGAATTCAACTCCGACAGTCCTTGAATTTGCTTATGTTGATGATAAACGACACGAAACAAAAACATATCCTGTCAATTCGACGAGCTATAAGATTGATACTGATATGAATAAAAATTCTATTCGTATAGTAAAAATAGAAGTAGGTGATTTTTATGAGTAAAGAAATTTCAAATATATTATATCATGGATTTCTTATAAGAAAACCTGAAGGAATGGAGACGACATTTGTCGTCTCTTCTTCTTTTGGATATATTGTTACAGATCCTATATATGGAAGATATTCAACAAAGGTTTGTCTTGATGGAAAAACTGGTTTATTATCACTGGGAAAATCATTCTTTGTGTATGCAAAAGATGTAATTGGAAATAATAGTGATGATGAATTAACTAAAGATGAACTTCAGCTCATTCATTCCGAAATAAAGAAGCTTTCACAAGCAGAATCCGTTGAGGTATATGAATATAAGAATGAAGATAATCTTGTTCCAATCTTTAGAAACCTTAATGCCATGCATGATGAGTTATCTAAATTCATGGATAAAGTTTGTGATATAACATCAATGGATGATCTTGAAATGAAGAAAGAGTCCGATGTGGATCATAAACATTTCATTGTCAAAAAGTCTTTCGACAAAAAATACTATACCATTGGTTCTCCGTATAATGTACGTCTTAAGAGTCATCCAGCATCCCAGTTATTACGTGACAAGAAAAGAATATGTGTGACTGGTATTCTTACAAATGTATCTGATGATGAGTTATCGTTCGTATTGATAGAACCAGCTGTTACAAAAGATCTTGGTGTTTCACCAATGAAGACGACAAACTTCTGTTTATCAATAGACGACGCGGATAAATATGATATATGTATTGATAAATACTACACAGAAGATGACTTAAAGAAAATATGTTCTAATATCATTGATGTATACCATAATAGATCGATAGATATTATTGGTAAACCCAAAATCGTATCATTGAATTTCAAGGATACAATTGATGAACTTAATTGTGTTTCTGAATCAACAGATCCTGTGTCAATAGAGTTTGACTATAAAGATTATTCGTATACTTGTGGATGTTTGGATGGTATTGGTAATCCTAAGTGGTACGCAATACTCGAACGTACAGAGAATAACACAATAGAATTTACATTAGAATTTATGAATGCAATAGGACAAGCAAAAGAAATCACTATTGAGTTAAGTCGTAAAAATGGATATGAAGTTCCGTGTGATGATGGAAACATGAAAAAATATTGTATATATAAGATGATTCCAAAGAATATAACAAATGACAAGCTTTATGTTAAATATCTCTCAGATAATACTGATTCAGAAGCACACATATTCACAGCAGAGTCTCTTATTAAAGAAAATAAGGAGGTTAAAATAACTATTTCTTGATATAGACCAACATCTTTATACCAAAAATAACTTTTAAGGAGGAAATGGATTTGGCTACTAAAAAACAGAGTGCTCTTGAAGCTGAACTCAAAGATGCTGATCTTATGACCATTATGTCCGGAGGTGGTACATCAAAAGTATTTGAAAAGAATACTCTTGTTGATTACTGCTACTCTACTGGTATATCTGTTATAGACTATGCCTTAGGTTATAAAGTTAATGTACGTGATGAATCCGGAAAGATAATTAAGCAGAGAATATGTAAAGGTTTGCAGGCTGGTTCGATGAACGTTCTTACCGGACCAACTCAGTCATTCAAGACTACTCTTGGAATCCAAATGAGTGCTAATATAGCATATGCCCATGATGGAAACATTGTTCACATTGATGCTGAAAACAGACTGTCTCTTCAGAGAGCAAAGACTCTTACCAGACTTCCTGAATCATGGTTTACAGGTAAATATCCAAGATACCTTATTAAGAACGGAGCTATTGGATATGATACTCTTCAGAATTATGTCACTGAGGTATATGAGAGAAAGATGAGTGCAAAGACTGTTCTCTTAAAGAATACAGGTGAGGTGGATGATCAGAACCAACCCATCTGGTTAATGCCACCTACTGTATTCTTCCTTGATTCTATATCCGATGTTATTGCAAAAGAATATGACATGCGTGATAGAAAAGAATGGGATAAACAGAAAGAGATGCGTTCTAATACAGATGGTATGCAGAATGCTAAGACTCTTAAAGGCGTCATCAGTGATATCCTTCCTATGATGAAAGAAGCCAACATTATCGTACTTACTATTGCTCATGAAAATGCTAACGTTGCTATGACTGCATTTGCTGGTCCGAAGAAGCAATTTCAGTATGGTAATAAGGATGTCAAGGTTTCTGGTGGTAGAAGTCTTGAGTATAATGCTTCTGCTCTCATGACATTCACTGGTGAGATCAAGGATGATTCTCGTTATCATATTGACACCGATGGATTCGAAGGTAATACAGTACTCTTTGAACCAACAAAGGTATCTACTAATGAAAGTGGTAATGCCAAGACCGGACTTGGATTCAGAATCATTATTGATAAACGTAATGAAGGTGCTGATAATCTCAGAACACTTGTTAAGTTCCTTGAAGATAAGGGACGTATCAAAGGTGACCGTCGTGGATATAAAGTTATATCAAAGGACGGAGAAGAGATATCTGATAAGTTCTCATGGAAGAATATTAAGGAAGATCTCAAAAATAATCCAGCAGCATACAAAACTTTCATGCTTACTGCACAGGAAGAGCTTGAAGTATTGCTTGCTGATGCACCTGATGTTGCAGGAACAATCGATGTATTTGATATTGATAAGATCTGTAATAGCTTTACAGAATCTGGTGGTAACGGAATCTCTATGTCTCAACGTAGACTCCATGACACAATCGAATATCTTGATTATCTTGAACAACAGATCGCTTCATAAACAAAAAAAAATACGCGGGCCGCAATGGCCCGCACAATTATTTTTTACTGCTCGATATGGATTCCGCCTTCCGCTATAATTTTGGCAGCTGCTTTTCTTATGTGCTTTGTAGCATCCATTTCTTTCTCGAATTCCATAACAGACTCTTTTAGGTTTGGATCAACTTCGATTATCTTATTGCAGAAATCGAGTATTTCTCCATCGTCAAGTATTCCGATGGAATACATTATAGCCTTCATTCTGAGATCGAGTCCTGGGCTATCCCAGTCAGCCAAATCTGCCGACACCATGAAGAGTTTTTCTCTCAATTGACGAGGAGCATTTGTAAATTCCTCGTCAGTGAATAATACTCGTGTCATAACTATTGCCGTGATATATTTTCTTAAATCCTTATCATCCATTGCGGTTACCTCCTTATATGTCTTCGATAGACACTTCTCTACGGAAGTTCTTATCGAATATATAAAAGTTATAACCTGTTCCTCCACCGTTGGAGGAAGCTCTCTTTGCGAAGAGGGCTAATGGTTTTGTTTCCTCGTATTCGTCGCCACGGCTTGATATGAAGCATCCACCCCAATCTACTCTAACGAGTATATGTTTGCCGTTTGGGTTAGGTCTGAAGCAATGGGTTCCTTTCTTGGATACCCAGTAATCACCGGGTAAAGACAAAGGATCTCCGTCGAAATTTATGTTTATCTCCTTGGGTACGTTTTCCCAAACCATCGAGGCGTTTTTCTCATTAATGAGAAACGTAAGGTTTGGCTGATACTTGCCGTATCGGTTGATTAGTTCCTCGCCGTTCGTGAGTGTCACTGACTCGTTTTCGGTGAATAACTCAGGCCACATTCTTTCAGCGGCTTCGATGTTTTTGATTTTTTCTTTATTAATCATAATTTACTCCTATTCTGAATAAAGACGTGAATTGAAACGTTAAAGAATTTCGTTTCTATTCTTTATTCATATTAATAATATTTATATGAAGCATCAAAATAATAGAAATTTAATGGGGGCATATAGCCCCCATTTAAACTCAATTTTTATCATTTTTAACATATGCTCTCGTTGCAATACCGTAATCGATAGAACGATAACATTTGTTTTGTTTATCATATTTAACATTATCCTTATGCTGATCAGCAATACGAATATTGAGATTGATTTTATGAGCTTTCTCATATTCTTCGATAGCAGCGTTGCATCTGTTTGTATATGAAATACAAGTTGCATATGATGGTGTTGCATCATTATTGATACGCTCCATAACAACTATAGCATCGTTGTGCCAATGCTTTACAACAGGAGCAATGAGATCAATACGATCCATCTTCTTGAACATTTCTGATGTTCTTATCTCTGCTTTGTTAGATGTTATACCAGCACCGGACATAGCGATCTTATAACAAAGCTGTTTATTCTGTGGGAAGAATATAAAACGTGTTTGACCCCATATAGGTTTGTACTGGGTCTTGCTTCCACGTATACATTCATCTGCAACGAGCCATGTATTATATGCTATATACTTAGGAGGTATACCCTCTTCGATCATCATATTAACAAACTCATCAAGAAGAGCAAGACTCTTTATTGCTCCGATGTAATGAGCATTTATAATGAGTGATGTATTAAATGATGAAGAAACCATGTTCATTGATATCTGAACATCAAGGAGTTTCTTATATAATTCATTAAAGCTGTTAATGGTTTTCTTATCGAACTTTGATACATTGACATTTATATTTGAGAACCTGTCAATCTTAACAACCATTGAATTGATCTTCTTCTGGAAATCAGTAAGTTCTTTAAGAGAAACCTTTACTTCTTTACATTTAGCATGTTTAACAGTATGACTGATATCATCAATAACAGCCTTACATGTCGTATTGAATTTGATATGGTGCTTCTTTTCATTCTTGAATAAAACATCAATAGCATAATCAACGAGTTCTGACAACTTATCCATTGCTTTTGGATTCTGTATTAAAGCAAGAGCGGTCTTTGATGAATGAGACCAAGGCTTCTTAGTTCCTTTGAGATCAGGTGTTGATTCATGTGCGTTAGTTTCACCTGATGTTGAATCCCATTTACCGAAACCAGCCTGATGGAAAGTAATTGTTTTCTCTGTGTTATTTACAGCAGCAATGATATCATTATTAGGAACTTTTACTTGCTTAGGATAAAATGTCGAACCGTTTCCTGTTGGTATATTAACAACGATGTATTTGTTGTAATTACCCATGGCTGCTTCTTCGACAACTTCATCTCCTATTTCTTCAGAAGGAGCACCCTCTTCATCACTGTCTTCTTCATCAACAGTATACTTGGGATTTACTCTCGGAATAGGCCATTCACGAGTATTGTCTGGCTTATTAGCTGCAGAATTAGTGAGAAGTTTTAATACGATACTATCACAAGATATTATCTTATTACCACTTTCTGAAGAACCGCCTCTTCCGGTAATTTTGTCAATAAGTCTGCTGATGGAATCAGCTATCATTCTGAAGAATTGTTTTATTGCATTCCATATCTTGGCGATAATGCTTGGTTCCTGTTTCTTTTTACCTAATGATGCATCAATAGGTTCTGTTCCTTCTTCAACAGCTTCTTGAATAAAACCATCCTCTGGAAATTCATATGCATATATATCATCACAATTCTCGAGAACAATCTGCTGTTTCTCATAGTAATTCAATATAGCATTTGATACATTCAGAAGTGATTCGCTTTCTTCGTTTGCTATATTGTCAATAGACCGGAGTATTTCATTTCTCATGTATATCACCTCATTACTTTGTTTCTCTATAATGTACACCGTAGTCTATTGAATGATATACCTTATATTTATTATCATAAGCAACGTTGCCTATGTGTTGTGAACCAACCTTGATGTTAAGCTTCTTACCTGTCTTATTCTGATATTCAGTAAGAGCATCATTGGCTTTCTTAGTATATGCTTTAAGAACATCTGATGACAAATCGAAGTTACCATTGACACGTTCCATAGCAACTATAGCATTATTCTTGAAATCTTTAATTACTGGAGCAATTAAATCAATACGATCCATCTTCTTGAATATTTCTGTAAAGCGGGATTCTGTTTCATTAGATACAGTTCCCAAACCTGATAAAGCAATCTTGAGAACTATCTTCTGATTGGGAGGGAATATAGTTGCACGAGCATGACCGAAGATCGGTTTATATTCACCGGTGCCACGAATACATACGTTAGATATGAGCCAAGTATTATAAGCAATATACTTTGGAGGAATACCAGCCTTAATACATTTATCAACAAACTCATCAAGTTTATCCAATGACTTGATTTGTCCATAGAATGAAGCATCTATGATACTCATGTTATTGAATGCTGAAGAAATGTAGTTAAGAGATATCTGTATTCTCATTAATAAACGAACAACCATGTTTAATGATTTGATCGTTTCTGGGTCCATTGTTTTAATATTAACATCAGTACTTGTGAATGCTTCCATGTCAGTAAGAAGTTTTGAAGCCCATGCTTGTACTGCTGTTAATTGGGATACTGGCACTTCGTATGTATGTGCTTCGGGTTTTAAGAATATCTTAACAAGCTTACTTATTTTACCAGATTTATTGAGTTCTTTAATATCTTCCGGCTTACGATGCTTCATTACTCTTAATGCAAGTTGAACAAGTTCTGTTATCTTGTTCCTTGTATCATCATGAGTCATAAGATGTAAAGCTACCTTTGGTGAAGAATACCATTCTTTATCCTGCTTCGGTAAATCACCATCTACATTTGGATCATCTGATTTTATCTTTGTTTTAGAAAATCTTCCAAATCCATAATAAGTAATCTTGAGTGTCTTATTATTATTTATATAATCCACACTGACAGTATTCTTTTTAAGAGCAATAGTTGTTCCTGGTATCTTTGATTTAGGATCAACAACTATAGCAACATTCTGTGGTGGTTCTTCAGAAACGGTATTTAATTCTTCATCAAATCCTTCTGTAAATATATCACCAACAAGTTCATCGTTGTAACTTTCTGCAACAATGTATTTTGGATTTACTGCAGGAACCGGCCAACTATCTATGTCATCTGGGTCATTCTTACCATGACCTAAGACTTCTTCTGCTATGGCTGATACAGATACAATACCTTTACCTTTACCACCAGCATCTAATGCAGATGCTCTGTTTTTAAAGTTATTGATAATTTTCTTAAACCCATTTATTATACCTTGGATAAATTTCTTAATGGCATTCCAAATAGATTGAAGTAAATTACCATCGGCCGATTCTTGATATATATCCACAACTCCTTGATTTCCTTCTATTATAGAACATTGTTTATCATAGAAATCTATCATTGATTCAAGAACACATAACTCCGAATCAGATTGTATATTAGATATATTATCAAGCTGACTTAATACCTCATCTTTCAACATAATTTCATCTCCTTATACAAAAAAGAACCCGAGGAAGGGTTCTTTTTATTTTAATCATTAAAAGGGTCTTCAATCACTGATTCGCCACATACAATATCGAACAGCGCTGACGGCTGTATATTGTACCCCTCGTTGAAGTGCTCTGGGGATTCGCGAACCGTTTTTGCGTAACTCTTTTGTTTTTTTAAAACGTCCTTTAGGTCAACAAGTTCTTTGCGTCCACCGCAAGCAGCAACATCTATTTGATTCTTGTAAGGAATCCAATAGATTCTGAAACCGTGTAAATGCCCATGAACATTTAATTGATTTGAATTCTTTATAGGTATATGTGTGAATATTGTATCATGCCATACGAATGACTGAACAACATGATCAAAACCACATGATTTGTAGAATGGAACACCAAACAAATCATTGTTGCCAAGCACGAGAACTTTCTTTCCTGGTAATGTTTTAAGCACCGATTTGAGTTCTTCCTTTTCTTGGAATTCTCCATCAACAAGATCACCAAGATATATGAGCAGATCATCTTTTGTCATTGTCTCATTAACATTCTTTATGATCTTATCAAATTCTTTTCTCTTTTTACATTCTGGCTTTCCTTTGTGAAGTCGGGTCCATAAATGCCAGTCAGTAGCACAGTATACTTTATGACCAGCACGTATCGTCGAATCTATAAGTTTTCCTACTGAGGCGGTGCCTTCATCAGGATGCTTTAATTCCTTTAATAGTTTTTCTTCCTTTTCGCGTTGTGTCATATGATCACCTCCAAAACGCACTTATGAAATCGTTTTAAAACTTATAAGGAGCAAGCCATTCTTTTGTATACCAGTCATACCAATATCCCAGTAAAGCAAGTTCAAACTCGACAAGATCATATTTGACTATGTCATTGCTATTAATATGGGATGTTATTTTACCATAGGAATTTTCCATAACCAGGAATGGTTTTATATCCTTATCCTTGATTGAGTTTTCTTTTATCTCTATCTTAAAAGATAAAGGAATTGTCATTTTTGCATTAATGACATATCCTTTTCGTGTCATGGTTCCTTCGATACCGAACTGGGTTTCATAATTCAGATCAAAATCAGAATATATGAATTTTCTTATAATGTCTATGGAACCATTTACCATTGTAGCAAAACGGCGGATATTTTCAATCTCCACGTCCATTAACTCATTTATTGTTTTACTCATTTTGATTTCCTCCGATTAATATATTTCTTTACGAACTTTTCATCCGGTTTTTCTTTACCGAACATATCTTTGTTTTCTGCATAACGTGTATATTGTATTGGTATCGGAAACCAATCATAGTATCCGTTAAATAGTAATGCATGTGTTACCTTAAGATCTGATAAGTCTATCTTTGGATAGAATGTGTTTATGTATTTATATGAACAAAGATGGATTCCTCTAATATGATCTGGATATGGATCTTCAATTTCAATACTTATATAACCAGACCATATAACAGAATCAAATGATGCTGTTTTTGATGGAGTCATCATTAATGATCGAATCCGAGTATCGAATTCATCTAGACCAAGCCAACCAGCTAGAGTAGAACGACCTCTCGCAGTCTTCTTAAGGCGATTATACTTATTTTCGGAATCCATTATATGATAATACATTGATAGTGTCTTTGAAAGTTTCTTACAAACCATCTGACCATAACGATTTGTTATTCCAGTCCAACCCATTAACGGTTTGATTTGGTTTATCCTTGCAGCAAAAGGTGTTGCTTCCGCATCAAAATTTACTGACATACCATACTGGGTGTCAAATATTATTCTCTTCAAAAGACGCGCAGATAATGGATTTGATGTGATCCTTTTTATTTCGTCATCTATGTTTTTCTCCATATCTTTTAATATATACTTTCTGATGTTTCTATCAAATGGAGTTTCATTCTCAGTTGTTACATATGTGAATTCCATTATGAGACCTCCTCGTTATAATTCTTAATTAGAATACATGGGGCTCACAGAGCCCCATATGCTTCTTCAATTGTGTATATTGGAATACCAGTCTTCTTGGCTTTGACAACTTTACTTGACATATATCCCTTACTTGGAATAACAAGTGCGATTGTCTTTGATGAATAATCGTCAACCTCATATCCTTTTTCTTTCAGATAATTGATTAACTTCTCATCTCTTGTACCCGTCAGAGTAACACGTCCTCTCGTTGGTTTATTCAGATCAGTCAATACATTGAATGATATATACTGAAGTACGTCTTGTATTTCATCCCAATATAATACGAGTCCTTCACGCATTGCAGAATATGTATTAGCAGAGAATCCATACACATAGTTCGGAACACATTCCATCATAAATGAATCAGGTGTTCCGTTTGCTATCGCATGTTGATATGTATTAACAGCTCTCATATTATCAGAAGGAAATCTTGCATTGATAACAAGCTGCCATGTTTTTGCCGATATATCTTTGATAGGTAATGCACCCAACCATTTAGCCAAATCAACATTAATGGATGCATCATGTATACTCTTGATTATATTATTAGCTGATTTTTCTTTAAAACCATCTAAAGATATAATCTTTTCTGGTGTAAGTCGATATAAATCTCCAATACAAGATATAAGTCCTGCTTCAAAGAATTTAGTGATTGTGCTTTTTGCAATGCCCATCATTTTCATCTTCTCACAATAACGGTGAATCATACCAACCTTCAATCCAGAACACTGGGGATTGGTACATCTAACAGTCTTGAGAGTTTTGAAGTTAAGCTTTGCTCCACATATGGGACAATTCTGAGGAACTGGTATTGGGATAGATCCATCACCATATGTATCAATAAGATACGGCACGATGTTGTATACGATACGACATGTATCATTATACTTGACACCAAGTTGAACAACTCTGTCTAATGTGGATAAACCGACATGATCAACCTTAACATTATCAAAGTACACTGGCTCGAGAATACCAACAGGAGTAATCTTTCCAGTCTTTCCATATTGATAATCGATATTGATTATTCGGGTTTCTTTGATATTGTTAAGAATCTTAATTGCCACCTCTTCACCAGTTCTAAAATGAGCATCTGTAATAGATACGACAACACCATCAATAGAATATGTACATCCATTGAATTCAACGGTTGCACCATCAGCAAGTTTATTAGAGATAAAGTTGTCTATTTTATCTATCTCATTTGCATGAGCACATACAGACATATCGACAAGTTCATCCGGAATGAACTGCTCCTTATTGTCAATAGCTCTTAATGGTACGAGTGTTATATATCGAGCCATCTCAACATTTTGTCCTGTGAGGGTTGCGGATACAACATCTCTTGGTCTCTTATATGGAGTACCATCTTTCTTCACAGGTTTTAATGTCTTGAATGCCTCATGTGACATGATAGCCTCGAACTTAACAGCATCAGGAAATTTGGAAAGATCATCATAAAGATTCTCAAATAATGCCGTCACATCCAAACTCTCACCGTTATCATAATCACCTCTTGTGAAGAATCTACCTGTCTTAGAATCAAGAGCAACCGAACAACCATCGAACTTTGGTTGTATAGTTATCGTTGCATCAAGAGGTATATTCTTCTGTCTCATCCAATCAGTATATATCTTCTGACCGGGTCTCATAGCCGTTGTCGTACCATATACCTTGGTGAGTGTGCCAACAATGTCATTTACATCATCGGATTGTTTCTGACGTAAGAATGGTCTGTTGGATTCACCGACATTACGAAGATATTCTTCCAACAGGTCATCATATTCTTCATCACTTATTAACGGATTTCCTTGAGAATATGCTATTTGATATTTCTCAAGCTCTTCTTTGGTTATCATAACCCGCTCCTCCTCCTGCATATACTTCTACAAAACATTCGTTTATATTATTCATAATGAAACGTTTGTAAAATTCAGTTGTATCTTGATAAAGGTGTTGAACTTCCCTTTTATCGAGATAGATATGTGTTGGTGTTATAAATACCGGAGGTATATCATCTCTTCTAACTCTGAATGGGTCCACATTTCTGGGAACATTCCTGAATAATGTTGTTTTTACTTCGAATTCAAAACCAACACCAGTAACGTATCCTTTATAAATGAATTCAACCTCATATGCATCATCTTTCGGTACATCAGGTGGTCCACCCCAACATTCGTTGTCCCGGAAGCCGATTGTTATATCTTTCAAAATAAGCATTTGTCAATCCCCTTATCTTTAAATATCTTTTCATAGTTGCCTCGATCACCAATAAGCTCTATGAATTTGTCATATGTTGGTTCGAGCATTAATTCAATAACTTCTGATTGGGCAAAATATATTATGCCAAAGAATCCGGTTTCTTCACCAATATATGCTTCTTTATCATCATACTTGATCGTTTTCTTTTCATGTACATATATTTCATATGGTACCGATGCGTCGATTCTTGTTAATGATAGTTTGTTTGATGGTATAAACGTTAAGTCATATTCTGAATATCCATCATACATTTTATTGTGATCGGTGTGTTTGCGATCCATTCGATGATTGATTGTGAATTGTTTAAATAAACAAGCCATTTTTATTTCCTCCTTAAAATAAATATATCAATGGGTCCCCGAAGGGACCCGTTAATATATTTAATAGTTTTTCCATGGATTATTCGGATTTGAACCAGTTTCCCATGGTGGTCTCTGGTCTTCAGGAATATTCCAGTTGACATCCAACGGAACTCCTGTTCCACACTGAATCTCACCTTTAGCAATATTGTCTAATATTGTAGCAAGATCAGTGGTTGCATACGTTGCAGCCGGAGTTGTATTCAATAATGAACCATTCTCCGATGTCAGTGTATCAGTGTATATGATTTGTGGCATATAGATACTCCTTTCATATTATTATTCATAGTAATAATATATATATGAGTATCCATTAGTTTAGTGGAATAAACCCTTCTTCTTTTTCATCTGAGTGTACTTGGGATCTTGTGGTTGTGTCTTAGGATTTACTCTGATATCAGGACCTTCCCACTTTCCACCACCTTGCTCTGTCATATCACGTTCACGAGTCATCTTAAGCAAACCATTATCGAGTTTCATAATCTGATTAAGATCGTGTGATGTAGCAGATATGAACTGGTTATACTTCTTGATTACTTCAGTCATGTTATCCTTTGCTTTGTTATATACAGGACGATTCTTATAGTAAACACTATTGACATCACCCTCAAGCTTAGATAACTGATCAAGAACAGCCTTTGATATTTCAGCATATTGCTTGATGATAAGAATCATTGCATCAAGTCTATTGTAAATGTTAGCAGAATCACGAACAACCTGATCTGTTCCATGAGTAACTGCAACATTCAGTTTGTTATCATTATATCCAAAGAACTCATTCTGAAGAGCTGTCTTATTGGCATCAGTAACAACAACCTTTGTCTTAGTGAAGACAACCTGACTAAGCTTATACATACCTTCCTTAACGCTGGTGAACTTTATAGGATCTGGCACAGACTTATGTTTTGCAGCCTGAGTAAGTTGAACACCACATGTTTCACCAATAGCCTTGGTAAGTCTATATAAGAAGTCTATATATCTACAAGGAGTATTGAAGTCCATTGTGCTTGTTTTATCATTATACAGATAAAGTGAAATACCTGCCTTGAATAAGTCTGCAATACCATGCTTCTGGATCCATTCTTTTCTTCTAGCACGTTTAAGATTAGAACGTCTCATAGAATCACGAGCAATAGAACTCATCTTAGCAAGGCCGGCTATTGCAACACCAAGGCCCTTTGCAAGGATTGAGAATGGTGACTTAATCTTTGTCATTTCCTTAGGAGCTGAAGATACGTTATCGATTGATTCCATTATATATCCTTCAACGAACATTGCAACATTCTTGTCTCTTGTTATTGTATCATTTGATACACAGTGTTCACATATAGAAACAAGGAGTTCATTGTTGTAAAGCATATTACAAATGAGAGCTGATTCCTGTTCGAGTTCTTCCATGTCGGAATCATCTCCATCGTCGTCAGGAAGCATGGATGCTTTATCCATTGCAGTATAAGCAGCAGTGTCTTCATCCATACCACCATTGATGAGTTCCTCATATTCTTCCTTTACCTTAGGATCACGAGGTTCATACTTCTCACCAGTAAGCTTTGCCTTGGAATACATGAGTTGTTCAAGATGGAATCTCTCTTCATGACCGATATCAGAGAATAATGTCCTCAGATCTTCATTGCGTGTATCCTTAGATGCATCAAAGTAATCATTGATTGCTTCTGATTCTGCCGCAATAAGTTTATTAAGGGAATCAACATCCTTCTGATCAAAATCATTCTGGACGTCTGATGTATCCATACCGAAGCTGCTGAGGTCTTCACCTTCCGGAGTTATCTTTTCTTCTACTTCAGCAGTTACCACTGCTTCACCAGAATCATCACCTTCATTATCGGTATCATCTGCACCGAAATCGGGCATCTCAGGAATTTCTGGTTCCTCATCATCAGTTGATTCTTCTTCTGCTTCTTGGAAGAAACGAGAAGGATATGGGAATTTAGTTACTGCTTTATCCGTTACATAGGATTCAGCAGTAAGTAATTCGGGTTTATCAAACAGAGCCTTTATCTTTTCAAAAGCTTGAGAAAGAGGGATACTTGAGAAATGTGGTTTCATTGGTATACCAACACCACGTGTTACAACCTTTAATCCATTATTTGTGGGAGTACAATATGTCGTAGGACTACCTACAGGAGCATCTTTTTCCTTTATATTGAACTCGTCTGTTTTAGGATTAAGATTAGATACAACGTATTTGCCAGCAAGAGCCTTTGCCAACTCATTTCTTATACGACCAATTCCATTTGTTAAGGCACCTTCTTGTATTGTTTCTGATTCATCAACGGATGTTTCTTCTGTTGATTCATTTGCAGTATCGTTTTCAGATACTTCTGGTTCATCGAGATTTGGTTCTTCTGGGATCTCCGGTGTTTCTAATGAATCATCAGAAGTATTGTCTTCTGATGATTGCTCCTTTTCAAACTCATCTCGTGTAATTAACTTATTTATGAATTCCTCAAAATCATTAGCTAATACAGATATCTCATAATTATTCTCCTGGTCTATATCAACGACTGATGGTTCACCATCATGTCCACATTTACTATAGTCCAAGAACACCATCGTATGTCCAGCTGTTGGTGTACTACCAATAGCCAATCCTATATTTGGATAACCCCATTCGTCCTGATAGAATTTTGTTGCAAATATAGATGGTTTATTTTTATCGATTCCGAAAAGGGTTGATATCTCTACATGATCATCAGCCCAACTTGTTTTAGATGATGTGGGGCAAATACATCTATTGAGTCGACCACCATTGTGCTGTTTTATTAAAGCCTTATATGCTTTTGGTAATTTATAACCAAGCTCTTTCTCTGCAGCCACTATGTCCTCATCTGTTGCAGCTTTAGCAATATCAGATGTAGAATTTTCAGATTTATACCAAAAATCATTTGGTAATGATAATGTGGTTTCATCATTGATTTCTGTGGAAGATGATGTATCTTCAGATGGTGTAATTTCTTCGACATCCTCATCGAAGTCAAAATCAAGAGATGGTTCATCAATAACACCCTCATCTTTCTTTTCCTCGAAATCATCGAGATCCATTTCCATAAATGGTTTTTTAGCCATTATTAATCACTCTCCTTAAATTTATTTAAATTTTTCCAACCGGAAGTATCGATACCAAACTTATGAGCACGACGTAATATCTTACGAGCTACTTCTGCTTTGTACTTTAACGGTACTCCACGTGGGAACATATGAGCTGCTGCTTTACAGTGTGCTTCATCATGTATAGGATACTTGCGTATCTTCTTACCATTAGCATCAGTATATACAAGAGCAAAGTCTGAGTCTGGTAACTTGTTACGCTTCTTAGATGGAAGCTTTGCTTCTTGGATAGTTTCATCTTGTCCAAGTTCTCTTTTTAGGGAAGAATAGAATTCTTCTAATTCTTCTTTAGAACGAATCTTTCCTATCTCATTAGATATTATTGGTTTACGCGCTTCATCTAAATCAACTCCATCTGCATACTTAGCAAACTGACCTGATTCAAATATATCTGATTCAGAATAACAATCGTTGGGATCATCATCATTTGATTCATCAAAATCAGATGTTCCTGATGTTGAATCTGGATCTGGAAATTTTTGTTTCATTAACCATTCATATGTCATATATGATTCGTTTATATTACAAGGAACAGTACCAAAGTATTTTTTACATTTTTTATTGGTACACTGATAAATTGGTTCACCGTGTAAAAATACGGCTATCTTAGAACCACATTTATCACATTTATCAGGAACCAAGTCACCCTTATCATTTACGCGACTATCTTTCTTATTTTCTTGAAAGAAATGTTTGAATTCTTCTAATGCCATGTTTAAATCAATCCTCTCTATTATGATATATTGTAGGTTACAATGACGTTTAAACCAACAAGAGATTCAGCGGGGCCTATGCCCCGCCTATCCCTTATGGTGTAACGTTTTCGGCACTGTCGCCGAGAGGATTTCTTATTTCAGATTACATGAAGCGACCAGGTCTCTTGGGCTCAAGAGGAGTGTCGTTCTTCTTGTAAGCGAGAGAAATATCAGGAGTCTCCTCAACTTCCATTGAGAACATACCAGTCTTAAGTCTGTTGTTACCGCCTGATACGATAGCCTCAGGATTGAATGGAGTAAACTTTTCCTGGAAAAGATCTGTGAAACCAGTTGAACCAGGCATTACAGATTCCTGAGTTACTTCTTCTGAACCGAAATCGAAATCGAGATCATTTACGAATTTATCAGCCATTGTAAAATTCTCCTTTACATATTATTTTCCATACATATCTTTCAACATGTTCTGTATGTACAGTTTGTTGACCGCGATGATGAGACGGTATGTATGAGAATAATTGATTGTATCAAATACCAGGACACGCCGTTTCCAGTCTACCCAGTATCCATCATCTATTAAACATTTGTTTTCTCTTAGCTTAACTGAGAGAAACAAGTTCACATCCATGTGATGTTTCAAATGATAATCGATCATTTCATTTATGGTATTACCAAATGAAGATCCTATGAAGACCTCTTTTTCACCCCAATCCATCTTGATGATTGGTCGAGCCTGAATTTTCCAGCCATATGCCAACGGAAAATCTTTCTCATTCCAAACGTCCGAGAATATTGGAATTGCGATTGATATTTTCTTTGGTTCAAGCTTTCTAAACGGACCCGGGTTAGGGACACAGAGATCATACATACCTATCGTATTGAACTCACAACGTATTGTGAATGTTATAGGATAATCGGATTCAACCATGTTTGATTTTGATCCGTTGGAATAGTTTAGTTCTCCTATGTTGCATAACAGAGCAGTCATGTAGTGTGAATAGAATGCATCCGCATGTCTTCCAGATGAGAATCTGTATGAAATAGGAAATACTGAATTCATATTCAGATAATCCACAAACCGTGAAACATCGCCATCAGGTCCTTTCACAGGAATACCAGCATACCTAGCTGTTTCCTCCAAGAACCCATCGGGTATTGCCATTTCCAACGCAGTATCAATATCAAAAAAGCCACCATCGGTAGGAAGCTTATTTATAAGATAAGACGCCCAGTTGGTTTGTTCTGCCATACTCTGAAATGCTAAAACAAAATCAAAGTACATAACAGTGCGATTTATCTTACCACGCCACATAATTTTCTTCTGTTTGTCGAAAAATAATTCCGGCATCTCAGAGCGATTCTGAAAACGATTTGACGTAGTATTCCAAGTCGTTGTCGCAAAACTACCAGCTGCAAGTCTATTGTCCAGACCAGATAAAGATATACGTGGTGAAACAATACACATTGGGTATGGTTGTGTTCGGATCTGTTTTGGTGTATGTCTCAGTTGTCTATGTGCTAACTGAGTAGAAGGTAAAGCAGTAGCAAATGTATCAGATGGAAAAAGATCTAATACAAATTGTTGTATTACTGCAGTGACATTTCCTATTGAATGCATCATGTCAGTACCACTCTGACATGCTAAGGATAAAGAATATCCGTGTTCATTCCCTCTAGGGGATAGACTGTTGTACTGATAAGACAAACGCTTTTTATCACGGACATCATAATTCGTTATGCCCTCATTAAAGTTATTGATATTATCCTTATTAGGATGAAAGTCATTGTAATTACTCACTCTGAACCCTCGATATCAAAACTGAAAGTATATTTGAAAACTTCTCGATATTGTAATAGCGTATATATTTAAAGTTGAAATCCATTATTGATGGACACTTATTGAGTAGCATTAAAGGTCGCCACATATTTGTGGTCTTATAACGCTCATACGCACATAACTTAGGATTGCGGATGTACTTCTTATCGAATTCCTCGATATGAACCATATCAGGTATTGAGTTTATGATATCATAAAACTTCAATGGAAGATAAGCAACAACCACATCCCACTTCGCGGGATTATCCAGAATATCATTTTCCGAAGCTTCCAAAGTTACTGAAGAAGAGATGTTTTTGAAAGTGAATAAATCTGACTCGATGTATTTTATCAAAGAGGGCACGAGAGTCTTTTCATCAGATGTCATCACGTAGCATCATCTCCTTTCACTGTATGCGGACATACATGTTGAATACATCATTATCATCACACACAAGTGTTCCCTTGAGATCACCATCGTTTATGACAGATCCAGAAGTCACCCGTGCAGTAACATTAAAGCGATCGCTCATATTAACAGCACGGGATGAAAAACTTGTGGATGCAAAGACCGGAGATGTTACTTCAATCGTATCACCATCATTAATCGTCCCTAATGTATGAATTACACAGGTAGATGTATGAGGTACTATGAATGAATCATTTCGGTATGATAATAACATTCTATCGCCGCCGATCTTATGGTTATCAGTCTTCGCTCTTTGAATTGATCAATGCATCTGCGCTGTTGTTGAATTCCTTCATGAATTCTTCACAAGCAGTGTGGAGATTCTTAGCAACCTCAACAGCCTTTGATACATTTGCGTCAGACTTCTCGTTGAGCTTCTCAGCAGCATCAGCGATCTTCTTCTTATTGCAGTTCTTGCAAGACTTCTTGATGCGTTCCTCGAGAGCCTTACCGTCCTCACCGAACTTGGACTTTACGAATGCAGCAAGAGCAGATACAGCGGTATCACAAGCGTGAACCTTTGCTATATCTTCCTTTGAAGGAGAAGTTGTGAAGTCAGACTCCTTGAACTTAGCCTTCTTAAGATGTGTATTTGCAGACTTTACAGCTGATACAGTAAAGCTGAGTGAGCAACATGGTTTACCGTCTTCATCCTTACCGGCGTCTGTAGAAAGACCAGCAGGGCATACAGCCTTGATGCTCTTCTTGTTGAGGAATGACTTAGTGTCGATACCAAAAGCATTTGCGAAAATACATGCACCCTGAATAAGATTGCATGTCTGTCTCTCAGCAGCTGCACCCTTAAGGTGTCTTGTACCGGACTTAAGTTTTACTTCATTCTTACCCTCAGAAACAGCTTTAGCGTATTCCATAGCGTATTCAAGAGTTCCGTCGAGTGTCTTCTGGCAACCAAAGCTCTTAGCAAGAGCGTTCATTGCGGCATAAGGTGTTGTAGGCTTAGTAGCTCTTTCATCAATCTTAAACATTTCTGTGTAGAACTGATGTGCGAGACCAATAAGCTCATGCTCTACTGACTCATATACGAGTTCGAGGGCACCTTCTCTATCTGTAGGAAGACCAGCATCAGCTGCTTCCTGAACGATCTGAGAACGTTCACTATCGTCAAGATTAGCGATAGTCTTAGCCGCATCATATATAGCCGCAGAAACATTAACTTGTCCCATTGCCTCCTGTATATATGCATCATGAACAGAAGCATCACCAGTAGCAAGGTCTAACATAATATCTGATACCTTCATGTGTGTAATAACTTCCTTTCGAGTTATAGATTTTCACATTCAAAGCTTCAATAAGAGCCCCCTAATATTGTAGCCATGATGTAAATTACAAAGTTGTGGCGAAGTATTTAGATTATACAGATTTTGAGTCTCTATACTTCTGAATCAGCTGTATAGCTTGATCTTTATAATCATTAATTATCTCCGCTTTAAGTTTACGTTTTTGAAGTCCTACCTGTGATAAGGTTTTAAACTTCGGATCATTTGCTTTTTGAGCAAGCAACAAAGCAGTTACCGCAATAGCAGTATTGTTTTGTGTTGTAGGACATAACCTGATGCTATTCTTAACATCAAGACCATTCCTTTCTGCAAGATCCTGTAACTCCTGATTTTTCTCAATTTTCTCCATGAGAGTAGTTACCTTAGAAAAAATTTCTTCATCGTTAACGAAGTCCATTTCTCCAATCATGTTGGTTCCTCCTTCCTTCAGGGTTTATTAATACGTCCGAAAGAAAAAAGAAGAAGGGTGCTCATGCACCCTTCCTTTCCTTTCTCCAGTTTCTCATTATATCCTGAACGATGTCAGAATGTGTCCATGAGTTGCAGTGCTCATATTCTTGCAACTGGCATGAGTGAGAATTTATTATCCACTGTCCGGCATCATAAGCAGGGATACGTCTTCCGTCAGTTTCGAATGATCCACGACGGGTTCTGTATTCTACATACATAACAGCGTCACCCTTTGGGATTCCTTCGGGGTTAATGTTAATCATTATTGAGTCTTCTTTTCCGATGATGATCATGTAAAATCTTTTATCAGCATGATTAAAATCGTATTCGATATCATCGGTATTCTCCATCTGTACAGATGAGAAAAGGTACGATGTGAGATCATAAAACAGACCCATGATCTTGTCGTTACAAAGCTCTCCAAGCTTCGTATAAAAATCATTAGGTTTTATAGTCATAATAGACTCCTTTCGGGGGCTCAAGGCCCCCATGTCATTATTGTTAATTAGCAATTGAAGAAGCTCTCTATTTCGAAGATCTCACATATCTTCTCAATAAGCTCTTTCTGTTCGACGGTGAATGAATCACCAAAGAGATGTACGTATCTTGTGCTTGCGTATCCGCTGATGCCTGTTCTCAGGCAATCGTTTTCGAACTGAATAAAGAATTCATCCTGTGTTACGACTGCCGTCATACTTGTGAGGTCGGATGTGATTACAACTGCTGAAAGCACATTTTTCATTTCAGCATCTGGAGTGAAATGCGTAAGTGTGTCTATGAGTTTCATGAACTCACGGTAAAGTGCTGCGCCAAGGGGTTTCTGAATCCCCATTGTTTTCGCCTGGCATGTTCTTGAAATATCTTTCATAATATACCTCCTTATTGGTAAGAGAGATGAATAAGCGTATTCTTATTCTTTTCTCATAGTAATAATATATATATCAAGAATAAGTATAATCCTTCTGGTAGCATAGATTTCATGGTAGCATAGAAAATCTTCCATTATAAAGGAAAATAAGATGGTAGATATTCTTCATTGTTGTCAGCATAGTCTATAACGCAGCCGGGATTATTCATCAACAGATCATATCTTTCTGCTTTTAATATAGAAAGAATCTTTTTCAATTGATCCAATCTATCTCGATCTTCTTGTTCAGTTATAAGAATCTTCTTTTCATATAAAGATATGAACTCTTCCAATTGAGATGTTAAGAAATGAATACTGCCTAAAGATACCTTAGGAATATCATTATTGAAGTAACCATAGATATACATTTATTATACTCTCCTTTCATCAAAGCAACAATTTCTAAAACACTTTTTGAGTGATTTATTCATATTAAAAATATATTTATGGAGGAATGTTTTTATGTTTAACATTGAAGACAAAGATCTTATTATGAAGCTTATCAATATGAGGGATAAAGATGAAATTATTATTCCTATTTATATCCGTATAGGAAATAACATGTATGATCTTACAGAAGTAGATGAGATTGAAACATGTTCACCTTCTATCTTTAAAGTAGGATTTGGATCATCTGATTCTGTATTTGTAAGAAATAAGTTTCCTAAGAATAGATTAATCAATTTTAATAATGCTAAGATATTCAATCACTTTGATGAAGATAAACAATGTGCTGTTGATTACTTTGTATTTGAATCTTCATTTATGGAACTTAATGATGGTATTCTTACAGATGATATCAATTATTGGTATAATATCCTTCTTGATTATGTAATGAAACATGTAGAAGTAGTTAAGAAAGAAAGAATAAGGAAGATGTTAGAAGAATCTTAATTTCTTATTTTTTATTTTAAATCTATATATAATAATATAGATGGTATACTGTTAGAAGTATTAAGATTTATTAATATATGAAGAAAAGAGGGATGTAGATGAAGAAAGATGTTTATGAATTTAAAGAAGCATTTAAAGATAAGCTACTTTCTTACGGACAGCTGAAAAGGGCCAACAGCAATTGGTACCGTTTGAAAGAGTGTCCTATCTGTGGAGATAAGAAATGGCATTGTTATATCAAGATTGATAGTAGTGATGATGGACCTGTTGGTTATAACTGTTTTAAATGTAATTCACATGGAATGGTTGATCAAAAGTTTATTGATGCTATTGGATTTCTTGATGATATGACTATACCTAAATTCGTGGGTGGTAGAAAGTTAAATGTTGGAGAAACAATATCAACAAAGATTCCTTCTATGACTGTATCTGATATGGATAATATCGAGAATGTTTGTAAGTATATTGAATCTCGTGTTGGTACTTATCCCACATTAACTGATCTACAATTCTTTCATTATGTTGGAAATCCACGAAAGTACATAACTGATTATCTTGGTATTGATAATATCAATGTCGTTAGAGATCGATTCTGGTTTCAAATGACAAATGGTAATCTAATAGGTAGATATAAAAATGATGATACTGAGATGAGATGGTTAAAGTATAAGACTAACCGGTGTAAACAAACTGGCCTATATCGAATAACCATTCCCGTGGATCTATATCAACCTATCAATATTCTTATATCCGAAGGAGTCATGGATTCCATCGGTTTATATTATAACTATGAAGGATGTACTAATAACATATACATCTCTGTCATGGGTAAGGATTATCTCAAGGGGATTAAGTATGCCATCGATCGAGGTATATTTGGGGATTCGGTTTCTGTCAAGATCTTTAAAGATCCTGAGGTTCCGATTAATAGTATCTGGATCGATGGCAACACACGTAAGCTGTTTAAACGTGTCGATATCTATGAAAACCTATCAGGTAAAGATTATGGTGTTAAACCAGAAGAGTTTGATATCCATAAAATAATTGATAAGAGGAGGTCATTTTAATGTGTTCTTCTGATAAGGATTGTAATGAAATGGACATCGATGAAATTAAAGCAGAAATAAAACATATGATCGACGAAGATGTTGAGAGATTCGTTGGTCAAGAGAAAACTATCTCAAGTGATAAATAATGGAGGAAGATGTAATGCTGGCATTAAAGATAACCTTATGGATTTTTGCGGGTATATTTGCTCTATGTATAATCGCTCTTGGAATAGAATATAAATATGCCAAGAGACAGGTTATGAAAAATGATTTTCTGAAAACGGAAGGAAAAATGAAGCTTTTGTGGGTAATCAGAAAGAGTCATCCGTTTATGTACATATCAGCATGGTTAACGGATTTTGGAATAGTCTTTCTGATTGTATCCATAATTCTAAAGATAGTCAGCTTAATATGAGGAGGTGATAATGGTGGGTTTAATAACATTATTAAAGAACCGAAAGATCAATCATGCCATAAAGAAGACACAGAATCTCATGGCAAATAATAATAAGAATGTGGTTGTTTCTTTATCTGGTAAACCGAAACAATACGAGGGTTATTTCGATTGGATGCGTAATGCACATCCTGACTGGACATATCGTGTTGACGATGTAAAAGGAATGATCTTTGTATCAATTGAAGCAAAGTAAGAAAGAGGTAAATAATATGGGTGTTAATATGCCTGAAAAAGAATCAGAAGGCACAATGTTTGAAAATGCTCTAGGGGGATATTCAAAAGAACCTGTGTCTTCGTCAGAAGAATGGAAGAAATATATCGATGGAAATATTTGTCCTACTTTTGATGCTGCTGATAATCATAGACCTAGTAAGGATGAATATTATCTACGTATTGCGGAAGCGGTATCTTCACGTGGCACGTGTTTAAGACGTCGCTTTGGAGCAATCATTGTAAAAGATGATGTCATTATATCAACTGGATATGTTGGTGCTCCACGCGGTCGTATAAACTGTTGTGATCGTGGTACATGTTTCCGCATGGAAAAGAACATACCTTCCGGTCAACGATATGAGTTATGTCGTTCTGTACATGCTGAACAGAATGCCATAATGAATGCTGATCCCGTTAGACGTAAAGACGCAACAATGTATCTCGTTGGTGTTGAGAACGATGGTACATATACTGATGCTGATTGTTGCTCTATGTGTAAAAGAGTAATAATCAATTCCGGTATAACAAAGGTCGTATTACGTCAAGCAGGTGGAGGTATAGCATACGTTCGTGTTGAATCATGGGTCAAGAACGATGATTCGTTAAAACTCCATGAAGGTTATTAAAATGATTACGGGGGCGATATGCCCCCGTGATATAAAAATTTATTTACAGAAAGGAATTTTTAAAAATGAAAAAGTATGATATTTTATTAGGAATCCAGAGTTCTTTATCTAGTCTTGCGGCTTATATCGAGGATCTCACCGAATTAGATGAAGAGACTGAAAATGAATCAACAGCATTAAATTCTATTGATAGTTGTTGTAAAGAAATGGCAGACAATACAAAGGATATTGCGACAAATATTAATGCTGTTGAGGAAGCAATATACAATGTGGAAGAATATAGCAATAAAAAGGTAATACCTGCACTTGGAGAAATCTCGGATCAAATAAAAGTGGCTTGTTCTGATATTGCGGATTCTGTTTTCGATAACAAAATCTCGGGTGAACTCGAACAGTTTCGTGAATCATTTGAATATTCATTCCGTGATGTTGAGGAGTTCATAACTGTCACCAGAACAAACGGCTCGAAGATAAACATCAGACATACAGATATCTCATGCATGATGCGTGATGAGGATAATGATACAGAAATAGATCTCAATAATGGAAAAGAGCTTTTCGTTAACGAAAAACCTGAAGAGATAATGGAACTCATCAGAAAAGCAAATAGAAGCGAAATTCAGATTTATTTCGATACATTAGCCGAGAATGGTTTGACTGAAGACGAGATAAAATGTTATGTCGCATATCAACAGCCAGATCTTGCATGTCCGTACATGACAATGGAACAGATACTTTCTAAGATAGGTGAAGTAAAGAAGGCTAAAGCTGAAGGATTCGATTTCTCTGTAGAAAAGCTTGTTGCTGAAAGAGACAAATTATATGAAGAAGAAAGAAAAAAGTCTGGAAGGCTTTTTTGATATGGGATACGATACCTTGTAATATAAAAATTTATTTACAGAAAGGATGTAAACCATCATGATCATGAGAACAAACGACGAAAACAACCTTAAGGATTGGGTAGTACGTCATCCTGACACGCCTCTTCCGTTCCATCCGTTACTTTCAGTACGTACAGTTATACTCTGTAATCAGGTTAACCTGGTGACAATTCTGATAGATCAGCTCAAGAATCATGGGCTGTTCTCCTGTATGAATTATCATGACAATGGTAATGGATACCGTATCGCATTGTCCAAGAAATATCCTTCATCAAATATTGAATATATTATCATCAACTTCAATAGATATAATATATCATTCATTCTGACTGATCACAAGGAAGAAATGAGATTCGGTAGTTTCAAATTCCGTACACCAAGATTAGCACCAGTTGACGCAACAATAACAACTGGTCTCAGCTTTAACAATGATGCTGACCAGAATATTGTTGAAGATCTCTGTCATGCTTTTGAAGAGACTCGTGTTATTTATAATGAATCAGAAACAAGATATCATGAGTTTAATAAAGATGATGAGGTTAATCTTGATGAGATTAAGTTCGTTGATCTTTGCACCAAGTATTGTGGTAACGTTATTCTTTCAGGTAAACTTACTCGTTGTGGTTATGCTGAGCTTACTGCTCGTCAGTTCTACAACACCGTTGATCTGAAGGAACTCACAACTCTTCCTGGTATTGGTACAAAGTCAATCACAATCATCAAACAGATCTATGTGTTCTACGGTCTGACTGATAAGAATCTGGAGGAAGAATTATAATGTTTGGATTCAAAGACGTGGATATCAAAGAAACAATTACAGAAGCAATCAAATCATTAAAACAGATAGCTCGGTGTAACGATCCATCATTCATAAAGGTTCGTTATAATTCTCAGCCTATGTATATAAACATAAAAACTATATCAAGGGTAATGGAAGATATCTCACTCCATGCAACTGAGATAACAACTATTGATGGTGATACCATTCGTGTGGCTGAATCATGCGATGTTGTTATGGATCTTATTAAGAATGCTCGAACGAAATAAATTTATGGGGGCCGTTATGGCCCCCATATTTTTTTATACTTCTTCCCAAGTATGAGTATTTGAATTAAACAGTCTAAGACGTATTTTATCAGTACCCTCATCGACAATAAGGCTCTTCATGGAAACATCATTTCCTGCTTCGTCATATACTGCACCAACATTGGATATTGATCTACCCTTTATGATTTGCATCTTTTTTGGTATGAATTTGGTATGATTGAAATCATCTCTTAATGTGTAACTTGATACACGCGGGAATACAAGTTTCCAGTTACCATGTAAGAATTCATTTCCTGCAGGATATGATGGTTGACACAGATTGAGATCTGTCATTTCTGGTTGTTGATATATAACACTTGTGTCTGTTGCTCTAACTTCATCCGGATTATTTGTCATAACATAGAAATTGAAGTTATTATTATTATCAACAATCTTGGGTGTTTCAACACTAGGAACACTACGGATATCGATCTTATCATAAGTCATCGGTGATCTAAGAATATGAATGTCCATGGTTTCTGGATCGATGAAATAATCCTCTTTTTCAGTAGATGTCGGATCATATACCCACATCATTACACCAATACCTGGAACATCCCAAACAATTGTTGTATTTCCATTTGTATGAACAAAGTTATCACATGTCAATTTGTTTGTTGGTAACAGTGTTGATGTATCTGTTGAGAACAAGTTACTGAATCCTCTGTAGACAATACCACATTCAAATCTGTAATCATACATATCTGAAGGATGTATCCATCTCCATACAACATAACTATCGAATCTGAGAAGATTGAGTTCTTTCAGCTTTGCACGTATTGCTTCAGAGTTTTTACCAGCTGCAACCAATGGAACAACCGACGTACCGTCATTGTATCTATCGAATATACCATCACAGTACCATTTACACAAATCAACGACATTATCTAAATCAGCGTCCTCTGATCTTAATGCTGGAACAACAGGAGTTTTAGTCTTGTCGATTACATTAATGAATGAGGATGTTTGTAATACCTTGATTGAAGATATATCAACATGATCGTCTTTCATTGTTACAGGCATTGCATCTACTACATTAGGAATCATTGAATTGATATATGATTCGTTTGATGCTATACCACCTTCTGATTTTTTATGTGAAGTTACTTCGAATTCAGATATTCTTGTACGTTTAACCCATGTACCAGGTTTAGGAGTTGCTGATGAAAATTCGTTTATTTCAAACTGGTATTCATACAAGCCATCCTTTAAACGAACAAACGCAAACAGATCATTGTAGTATTCACCCTTCTTAGGAAGAATGCTTTCAAAATAATCATATGGAATTACGAAAGATATCTTTAATCCTCTACCTGTTCCTGATGTCGGAGATGTACCATATGTTTCAGTAATATTTCTTCCATCAACAAGATTAAAGTTTGCAAGGTTTATTGATTCATATGGTTCACGAGGAGCAAGTATTGATGCCGTTAGTACTTCGCCATTTTCACCAACTGTGTCTACAACATATGTGAATGCAAAACCACCAACAACACATTCTCCTGTGTCGGCAACTGCATAACCCGTTCCTCTTTCATCTATTGACTTTAAATCAACCATTGTTGGATCAACAGTTGGATTTAAGTTTTCAACAACTCTAAAGTCATTGTGATCCTTCATGTCAACAGCCAACAAAGTTTTCTCACCGGGAAAACAGAATCTCTCGGGGAATCCAAGTTCAGACCATACTGGATTTCCGTTAGCAGTAAGAGCTGTAGGACGAACCCATCTAGGTCCAATAGTATTATACAACCTATTCTTGTCTTCAAGATTGAAGCTGGCTTCTGTACGAACATATCTATCATCTATTATCGGTGATGATGATATACCCATTGCACCAGACAACTGAGCAATTGATGTAGGAATATCACACATACGAGCAGCAGTTCTTGCAGGCTTTGGATAAGTT
>Ga0256407_10001385_pt1 | contig 51642 bp, 32 predicted proteins | sample RumenRJG_04DNA_FD_193489 | JGI IMG/M metagenome (GOLD analysis project Ga0256407, IMG submission 193489) | Bovine rumen microbial communities from Lethbridge, Alberta, Canada - RJG_04 | ecosystem: Host-associated > Mammals > Digestive system > Stomach > Rumen | place: Canada: Alberta... | reverse complement strand
GGCAAAATCGCCGATCTGGTCAATTTACTCTCTGGTCGTAATTTTGAAACCAGAGAGAATGTGGAGAGCATCGCAGAGAATTCTTTCAAAAAATTGCGCCAAGGCGTAGAGGCGTTTGTGAACGAGACCAACTTCAAACGTTACTTAATGATTGTCCAATCTACCGGCATTGTTGATTCCTCCCTTGTCAGATCAAAGAATGTGCTGAACTTCGGATACATTCTATACCTGTCTCTTAAAAACCGCGACACGCCCCCGACAACGATCGAAAGCATCGTGAGACGTTGGATCGTACTTTCCATGCTGACGGGACGGTACTCAGGATCTGCGGAATCTGCTATCGACTTCGACATCAAGCACTTCACAGAGCAAAATCCTCTGACCTTTCTGAAAACCACGGAGCTCGGTGAACTGTCCGACACCTTCTGGAAAACAGTGTTGGTGCAGCGGCTGGACACTTCCGTTGCCAGCAGTCCGTTCTTTCTTGTATTCCTCATGGCGCAGGTGAAACGGAATGCTAGAGGTTTCCTGTCGAAGCAGATCACCGTGCAGTCACTAATCGAGCAACGTGGCGACGTTCACCACCTCTTCCCGAAAAAGTATCTACAGACGAAGGGCGTGGACGCTAGGAAGGACTATAACCAGATCGCCAACTATGTCTACACGCAGTCTGAGATCAATATCAAAATCAAAAATGACGCGCCTTGCGATTATATGGCACGGATGAGGCAACAGGTCGCTGGCGATGGCGCATACTATGGCGGAATCACAGACATGGACGACCTGAAGATCAACCTTGCAGAAAACTGCGTGCCGGAAGCTTTCATGGATATGAACGTCTTCGATTATCAGGGGTTCTTGGATACTCGCCGGACTCTGATGGCACAGTATATCCGAGAATACTACGAAAGCTTGGAGTAAGCCATCGTCGGAACCTAAAAACGTCGTTCTTTGAGATAAATCACCGTTTATGAGCCATTTACTCGGAGAGATAACAATATAGAATCCATAGGAAACCAATTGACCGAGGCGACGGACTACCTTTTAACCGCGATTTTAGCAACGAGAAATTCGATTCAAACGACGTGTAAGTTCGCCTAGAACTCGCGGAGTAAATCGTCAGAAATTACTCGTGGAAAAACGTTTTTGAAGCTTGAATTTTTTAAATCAGTTAGAAATCATTCCTCCTACGATTCGTCCAGAATATTAAAAGCCCATAAGAGGCCAATTTCACATTGTGAATTATAATGTGTTGGGGAGGTAAGGAGGAAAAAGCATGTTTTCAGGAACGCGAAAACGAATAGAGATCGTCGTTGATCGTAAGGCGCCAAGCGGGACGCGCGTTTTCGCGGCGCTGGAGCTTTTCTGTTTCTACGCGAGCTGGGCGTCGTTCGTCGCGCTGGCAGTCTACGTCGGCGGCAGACGTTTCGGTCTAACGCTTTCCGAGGGCGCGAGCGGGGCGCTACGAGTCGCGCTCGCCGCCGCCGTCGGTTTTCTTACCAACTGGCTCGCAATCGAAATGCTTTTCAAACCTTACGAACGAATCAGTTGGCTTCTGCCGTGGCCTCAAGGGCTCGTGCCGCGCAACAAAGCGAAAATTGCGGAAAAAGCCGCGGAAAAGATCACGACGCAGCTTCTGAACCCCGACGAGATCGCCGAACGCGTCGTCGTAGCGGTCGCGAGCTATCTCCGTCAGGACGACGCGAAAAAGGGAATCGCCGATCGATCTGCCGAGTTGATTCGAAAATACCGCGACGAAATTACGGCTGTAATCTCGCCCGTCGTTGAAGCGAAAATTGTCGAATTTGTTCGGAGGAACGCGACTCCCGAAAAGCTCAACGAATTCTGGGACCAACAGGTCGCGGAACGCTTGAACGACCCCGAAATTCAAGCCTTTCTCGCCAAACAAATTGCGGCGGGAGTCCGGAGCGCCGCGCCGCAACTGACCGACGAGTTAAAAATCATGCTCGCCGACTATATTCGCCGTTATATTGAAGAAAAGACGTTTTTCACGCTGTTCGCGGACACGATCTCCAACGGCGTCGTAGCGCTGATCGATTGGTCAAGCGTTCAAGAGACGATATGTCGGCGCCTTGACGAGCCGAAGACGGAGGAACTGGTCAAACAATCCGTTCTTCAAATGGCAGAGCGGTTCCGCGAATGGCTGAAATCGGAAGAATCGCTCGAAAGGGTCGACGCGTTTCTCGACGAGGCGCGAAAAAAATTCGAAAACTATCTCCGGGGGTATCTGACCGAGGATCTCCCGAAAACGATCCAGGTTTTTCTCTTTTCCGATATTGTCAGAAACTGGATCGACGAACAATTTCTGCCGAACGCCCAAACGCATATCGAGGCGTTTGTCCGCGAAAAAACGCCTGTCTTTCTCGAAGAAATCAACATGCGTCAAATCGTCGTCGACTCGATCAACGGTCAGAATATGAAAGACTTCCATCAGATGGTGGGCGACGTGACGGCGGAGCATCTCGGCGCGATTCAGGTTCTCGGGTACTTTTTGGGCGCCCTCGTCGGACTGTCGCAACTTCTCGCGCGATTCTGAGCCTTTCCTCAAAAAACGATCGCGTCGAGGCTTGAGAAACTAGAAAAACGACGCCGTTCGGGGTACAATGCGATTGTCGTCGCGACGTCAGAGGGACGTCTCCGACGCGTTAACGTTAGAACAGGAGCGAACAATGGCGATTGACGTCGTCACGATAGACGGTCCGGCGGGCGCGGGTAAAAGCGTCGTAACGCGCGCGCTTGCAGATCGGCTGGAGCTTGAATATCTGAATACGGGCGCGATGTACCGCGCGATCGCGCTCAAGGCGCTGCGCGAAGGCGTCGATCTGCACGACGAGTCCGCGCTCGCCGAATTGACGCGCCGAACGCGGCTGGAATCGAACGACGGACGGACGTTCATGGACGGAGAAGACGTGACCGACGCGGTTCGCGCGAACGAGGTCTCCCTCAACGTCCGCTATCCCGCGAACGCGCCGTCGGTTCGAGAGAATTTGGTCGAACAACAGCGTCGCATAGGCATGTCGAAACCGATTATAACAGAAGGACGCGACCAAGGAACGGTCGTTTTCCCCGACGCGCGTTGCAAATTCTATCTTACCGCCACGCCCGAGGAACGCGCGAGGCGTCGTCTTGGCGAACTCGAAGCGCGCGGCGAGACCGCCGACTTCAATGAAATCTTACGTCAGATTATCGATCGCGACCGCGGCGATTCCGAACGCGACGTCGGTCCGTTACGCGAACCGGAAGACGCCGTTCGCATCCTCTCCGACGGCATGACGATTCAAGAGGTCGTCGACGAGATGGAGCGAGTCGTCCGAAGTCGTTTGACGATCTTTAACGCCCGATCCCCCGAGGAGTCGCGGCGCCATTCCTAAATCAAGAGGAGAAACTTGACAATGAGAAAATACGGTCTCTGCGCCGCGATCATCGCGGCTCTCTTCGTCGCCGCTAACGTCGTTGCGCTTGCGGAAGATTTCAAGGCGCCCGCGCCTAAAACGGTCAAGACGTCCGACGGACGCGAACTCAAGCTCGCATGGAACGACGAGTTCAACGGCGAAGGGTTGCCGAATCCCGAATTCTGGAGCTATGAAGTCGGCTATATCCGCAACAACGAAGCCCAGTATTATACGGACGGTCGCCTTGAAAACATCTTCCAGAAGGACGGACTTCTCACGATTCGGACTCTGAAGGAAGAATACGATATCGCCGATAAGCCGCAGAACCACGGGCGCAAGACGGCGGAATATACGTCGGCGGCGATCGAATCGCTTGGCAAAGCGTCGTGGCTCTATGGACGAATCGAAGTCCGCGCCAAACTCCCGAAGGGCAAGGGAATCTGGCCCGCGATCTGGATGATGGGCGACAATATCAAGAAGGAAGGCTGGGCGCGGTGCGGCGAAATCGATATTATGGAATACGTCGGGCATACCCCTCATACCGCGCACGCGACGGTTCACATGCAGCGCAAAGGCGGCAAGTCGTGGGAAGTCGTCAGCAAGGGCAAGAATATTCGTTTCGACGAACCAGGTCAGGCGCCGGAAGAACGTTTCTATACCTACGCGTTCGAATGGTCAGAGGACAAAATGCTCTTCTTCGTCGACGACAATCTTGTCCTCGAATTTAAACGCGCCGAAGAAGAACCGAAGACCGAAACGTGGCCCTTCGACAAACCTTGCTTTATGATCCTCAACACTGCGATTGGCGGCGCTTGGGGCGGCGCAATCGCCGACGACACGTGCCCTGCCGAGTTCCAAATCGATTATGTTCGCGTCTATCAGTGATCGACGTGAGTCAAACGACGGGAGCGCGCAAATAATTTGACGCGCCTGTTCCCTAAAGCAAAACGCGAATCGACCGTTGAAAGTCGATTCGCGTTTTTTTGTTGACGTTCGAGTTTTTAGGTCAATTCGGCGTCATTCGGCGGTGACGCCCCAGTATTCGATCTCGGCGATTCCGCACCATTTGAGGGGGAAGCCCGCTTTGAGATTCGTCAGGCGGACGCTTCGGACGCGGCGTTTGTCGAACTTGAACTCTTGCGGTTCGGCGGTCGCGTAAAGTTTGATATCGACCTTTGAACCGTCGGAAAATTCGAGCGTTCCGCTCTGCCAGACCGTATCGTGCGGGAAATCGGCGCGAACATAGATCACGCACTTGTCGATCTCGACGTCGCAGCCGAAATCGACGTTCAGCCACAGGTCGGTCCGTAGATTCGGCCCCCATGACGGAAACTCCGGACCGTGTCCTTTATTCTCCTTTTTACCGTCGATCGCATTCTTGGCGGCGAACTCGTCCGCATAGGCGTATTCGCTGTTCGACGACGCGTGAGGATAAAGAACGACGTCCCGCAGATCTCCTTGATTATCGCGAGGATTCAGCGCGACGTTACGGTAGACGTTGAGCGCCCCGTCGCGCTTCGCGACGGACGGAATGCGCCGCGCGGCGTAGCCCGCCATGAACGCCAGTCTGTCGAGCATGCCGCCAAACTCGATATTGCGACTGTCGTTTCCGGCGGAGTCGTCCCCCGATTCCAACGCGATTCGTTTCAACTCGACGTTAGTTTCGTCGATATTCCGCTCCATGAAATGTTTCGTCCAATAATACTCGTAATGGGCGCGCTCGTCGGCGTTCCATTTGTTCGCTTCGGCGTAATCGCCGCAGTAGGGAACGAGAAGATCGATCCACATCGCGAGGAGTCGCACGGACGTTTCGTCGATATGAACGTCGCGATGGTTTTCGTCCTGGCCGCCGTAACGACCGTCAGAACTGCGGAACATGGAGATGAGTTTGCTCTTATGCGCGCCCGCGTAATAGGGCGGAAGCAACTCGGGCCCCTCTTGGACTCCAAGCCAGTTGACCCAAGGACCTTCATGAGCGCCGGCGTTCGTCAGGTTGACGTATGCCTCGCTGAAGGCGCGTAGCGAACTCTCGCTTTCCTTCAGTCCCCTTGGCGAAACGTCGTCGTTTCCCAGAAGACTGAAAGGTTTCCCCTTCCCGCCCGTATGACACGAAACGCAGTAACGATCCAGAATCGGCTGAATATCGCGCGGAAAACTGAATCCTGAAAGTTCGTGGGCTCCCTTGCTTGGGAAAAGAACGGGGTTAAGTTTCGCGACGCCTTTACGAAGAGCAATCGTCGTGGCGCCGGCGTTCGTCTTCGCGTTCTCAATCACGGCGCCCTTCGGTTCGTGACATCCAACGCAGCCAAACGTCTCGCCGGGCTGGAGCGTCGACCAACTGCGCATCGTCTGGACGACGTCGCCGAACGCGTCAAGGAGCTGAAAATAGACGGGCGTTCGCGCGGGAACTTCAAAATACGCGGAACCGTCTTCTTCGACGGGAACCTCGCCGAGAACGTGTTTCACGTCCCAAGAGCCGTTGCTGATCGACGGCGGCGTGCAGACCATCGCCGCGCCTGCCGGTCCGTGATTCTCGTTACTGCCGACGCCAGCGACACGGAACTCGAGCGCGACAACGCGCAGCGCCTTGACTGTCCCGCGTTCAATCCCCTCAAGCCCCGGTCCTTCGTAGACGTCCTGAACGTAATATTTGCCCGTCGTCTGACTTAGATCGACTTGGGACGGACGCGTCGTCGGAGTTTCGCGTTCTTGAAGCGCGATCGGCTGTCCGCAACTAATCGCGGGATCAAAGGCCAAAAGCTCGCGTTCGCCGTCGAAGTTAAACCAGTACAGGCCGAAAGGAATATCGTACTTCCACGCGCCGCCCTCGGGAAGATACGCGCAGAATAGCGTTTCGTCGTCGAGAGGATAAGGATACTGGAAAAGTTCGCCCTGCTGACCGTATTGGTCGATTTGATCGGCGGGCGTCTCGCGAATCGGCGCGATAAGCGTACAACCTTCGTTTTCCTGCGTTCCTTTCGATCGGTCGATCACAACAAGCTTGCCGTTCTGATGCGTATGATGTCCGCCCGCGACGGCGAGAACGCGATCGGAACCGGGGATTCCTCGCGCATGTATGATCGACGTCGGGAAGTAGGAGTTGTTGCCGTAAAACTCAGTTTGCGCCGTTCCGTCGGGATTCATCTGGAACAACGGCTGCGGATAGATTTGACCTCGGTCGTTGTAATCCCAGCGCGTATAGACAACGCGCCCGTCGTCGAGGAGTTTTGGATAGTTGACCGTAACCTGATCGAAAGAAAGCCTACGTAAAAAACGACCGTTGGAATCGCACGTATAAAGATTTGAAACTTCGCTGTACGAACAGTCGGTTATTTGCGTGCAACGCGTCGAACCGAAAAGAAGGTCGCCGTTAGGAAGATAGATCGGCTCGATATCGGCGACGCCGGGACCGCTCGTAATCTGGCGAACCTCCTTCGTCTCGACGTCGTATTCGTAGACGTGAAAGTCGTCGTTCACTAAGTCCTTGCGCATCGAGAAAAGAACGCGTTTACCGTCCCACGAGACGTCGGGGTCGCGGATAACGCCGCCCTTCGTTTCGACGAGGATTTCGTTGCGAATCGAACCGTCGGGCGCGAAAGTCGCGCGGATCAGTTGTCCTCCTTCTTGACGGTCGGAACTGTAATCGGGGCTCCATTCGTCGGTCACGTCCTCGGTATACGCATAGTGACTCGCGCCGATGACGAAATGCTTCGTATAGACGAATTGCGGCGCGATTTCGGCTGCGTCGGCGAGTCGGCGAGCGCGGCGAACGCGGCAAGCGTCGCGGTAGAGTTCGAGCCACCGCGGGTTGGAGCCGACGATTCTCGCCGCGACAAGCGCGTCAAATCGTTCGCGCAGCGCCGCGACGCCCTCGGGAGACGCGTCGACCGTTCCGTTCGCGTATTCTTCGGAGTCCTTGGCGACGGAGGAATCGTATGTGAGCGCGTCCACGCCGAAAGAATCCGCGTTCTCGTCCGTTTCGAGCTTCGTCAAGACGCCGTCGACGAGCGTTCTCGCCGCGTCGCAGCCCTTGTCGTCGGAGAAAACGGCGACGTAGTCGATTCCGTCTTGGAAAAGCCAGTCTTGAAGAAGCCGCGCGTCAAAGACGTCGGGGTCGAATTTCCAATCGGAAACGTTGGCGACCGCCGACGCCGCGGGAAACGCGGCAAGCGCCGCAAAAACTAAGACGCCCAAAACGCGCGCAATCATGCGATTCATTGTATAACCTTGTCGTAGTCGTAAAACGTCGTTTTCTCACTCGGGAATTGCGAAGAGAAGTTGAAGGACAGACCCGCTTAGTATACGTCCTTCAATCAGCTTTTGCAACGCGCCTAAAGAAAACGCGAATCGACCTTTGCGTCGATTCGCGTTTTCTTTTTGGAGCTATGTCTGAAAATCGAGAACGTCAGACGCGAAACTTCATTCTGCGGAGACGCCCCAATATTCGATTTCGGTAATCCCGCTCCATTTGAGGGGGAAGTCCGCTTTGAGATTCGTCAGTCGAACGCTTCGAATGCGACGTTTGTCGAACTTGAACTCCTGCGGTTCGGCGGTCGCTTCGAGTTTAATATCGACCTTTGAACCGTCGGAAAATTCGAGCGTTCCGCTCTGCCAGACCGTATCGTGCGGGAAGTCGGCGCGAACGTAGATCACGCACTTGTCGATCTCGACGTCGCACCCAAAATCGACGTTCAGCCACAGGTCGGTTCGCAGATTCGGTCCCCACGACGGGAACTTGGGCCCGTGCCCCTTGTTCTCTTTCTTGCCGTCGATCGCGTTCTTGGCGGCGAACTCGTCCGCGTACGCGTATTCGCTGTTCGACGACGCGTGAGGATAAAGGACGACGTCTTGCGCGTCCCCTTGATTGTCGCGAGGGTTCAGCGCAAGGTTGCGGTAGACGTTGAGCTCGCCCTCGCGCTTCGCGACCGAAGGAATGCGCCGCGCGGCGTAGCCCGCCATGAAAGCCTGCCGGTCGACCAAGCCGCCAAACGCGACGTTACGACTGTCTTTCCCGACGGATTCGTCGCCCGTTTCCAACGCGACGCGCTTTAACTCGGTGTTGAACTCGCTAATGTCGCGCTCCATGAGGTGTTTCGCCCAATAGTATTCGTACTGGGCGCGTTCCTCGATCTTCCACTTATTTGCTTCGACGTAATCGCCGCAATACGGAACAAGGAGGTCGATCCACATCGCAAGAAGTCGAACGGACGCTTCGTCGATATGAACGTCGCGATGGTTTTCATCCTGCCCGCCGTATTGACCGTCTGGACTGCGAAACATGGAGATTAACTTACTCTTGCAAGCGCCTGCGGAATAAGGAGGAAGCAGTTCGGGCCCTTTTTGAATTCCGAGCCAGTCGATCCACGGGCTTTTACCGTTGGCGCCGGCGTTCGTTAGATTGACGTACGCCTCGCTAAAGACGCGAAGCGACGTCTCGCTCGCCTTCAAGCCCCGCGGCGAAACGTCGTCGTTCCCCAGAAGACTGAAAGGCTTGTCCTTTTCGCCCGTATGACACGAAACGCAGTTGTGATCCAGAATCGGCTGAATGTCGCGCTGGAAACTGAAGCCGGCAAGTTCGTGAGATCCTTTGCTCGGGAAAAGGACAGGCTTAAGTTGCGCGACGTCTTTTTTAAGCGCGATCGTCGTCGCGCCCGAGTTCGACGTCGCGTTCTCGATCACGGCGCCCTTCGGCTCGTGACATCCGACGCAACCGAACGTCTCGCCCGGTTGAAGCGTCGACCAGCTGCGCATCGTCTGGACGACGTCGCCGAACTTGTCGACGAGTTGGAAATAGACGGGAGTCTGCGCCGGGACCTCAAAATACGCGGAGCCGTCCTCTTCAACGGGAACTTCGCCGAGAACGTGTTTGACGTCCCACGAGGCGTTGCTGATCGCGGGCGGCGTGCAGACCATCGCCGCGCCCGCCGGTCCGCTGTTTCCGTTTTTACCGACGCCCGCGACCCGGAACTCAAGCGCGACGACGCGCAGCGCCTTAATCGTTCCGCGCTCGATTCCCGCAAGTCCCGGTCCTTCGTAGACGTCCTGGACGTAGTATTTGCCCGTCTTCTGGTTCAGATCGACCTGAGACGGACGCGTCGTCGGAATCTCGCGTTCTTGAAGCGCAATCGGCTGTCCGCAACTAATCGCGGGATCGAACGCCAAAAGCTCGCGTTCGCCGTCGAAATTAAACCAATACAGTCCAAACGGGATAGGATACTTCCACGCGCCTCCTTCGGGAAGATACGCGCAGAGCAGCGTTTCGTCGTCGAGGGGATAGGGATACTGGAAAAGTTCGCCCTGCTGACCGTATTGGTCGATTTGATCGGCGGGCGTCTCGCGAATCGGCGCGACAAGCGTGCAACCTTCGTTTTCCTGCGTTCCTTTCGATCTGTCGAGGAGAATAAGTTTTCCGTTTTGATACGTATGATGACCGGCCGCTATCGCGAGGACGCGATCGGAACCGGGAATCCCTCGCGCGTGCATGATCGTCGTCGGGAAATAAGAGTTGTTGCCGTAGAATTCGGTTTGCGCCGTTCCGTCGGGATTCATCTGGAAAAGGGGCTGCGGATAGATTTGTCCGCGGTCGTTGTAATCCCAGCGCGTGTAGACGACGCGCCCGTCGTCAAGGAGTTTCGGGTAGTTGACCGTCACTTGGTCGAAAGAGAGGCGGCGCAGGAATTGCCCCTTGGCGTCGCAGGTATAGAAGTTCGAAACCTCAGTCCACCAGCAGTCGGTAATCTGCGTGCAACGCGTCGATCCGAAAAGAAGGTCGCCGTTCGGAAGATAAATCGGCTCGACGTCGGCGACGCCGGGGCCGCTCGTGATCTGTCGTACTTCTTTTGTTTCGACGTCGTATTCATAGACGTGAAAATCGTCGAAGTTCAGGTCGTTGCGCATCGAAAACAAAACGCGCTTGCCGTCCCACGAAACGTCGGGGTCGCGGAGCGTTCCGTTTTTCGTTTCGACAAGAACCTCGTTGCGAATCGAACCGTCGGGCGCAAAGGTCGCGCGAATCAGCTGCCCGCCTTCTTGACGGTTCGAACTGTAATCGTTGTACCATTCGTCGGTGACGTCTTCCGTGTACGCGTAATGACTCGCGCCGATGACGTAATGCTTCGTAAAGACAAATTGCGGCGCGAGTTCGGCGGCGTCGGCGAGTCTTCGCGCGCGACGAACGCGACAGACGTCGCGATAGAGCCAGTTCCACTGCGGATCGGAACCGACGGCGTTCGCGGCGACGAGATCGTCAAAGCGTTTACGCAGCGCGGCGACGCCGTCCGGAGACGCGTCGACCGTTCCGTTCGCGTATTCTTCGGCGTCTCCCGCAATCGCGACGTCGTAAACGAGTTCGGAAGCCCCGTAAGAATCGGCGTTCTCGTCAGTTTCGAGCTTTGTCAAAACGCCGTCGACAAGCGCCTTCGCGCCGTCTGCGCTCTCTTTATCGGCGAATACAGCGCCGTCCGCCCCGTCTTGGAAAAGCCAATCCTGAAAAAGTCGGGAAGCGAAAACGTCGCGGTCGAAACTCCAATCGGAAACCTTTGCCTGCGCGCGGGGGACGGAATACGACGCAAACGCGAGCAGAAGAAACGCCGCGACAACGCGCAAAATCATGCGATTCATCGAACAACCTGCCGTAATTTGGGAAAATCGCGTCTTTTATCTAAGACAAGGCGCGAACAACGCGTAAAAATTACCTTAAAAGTATACAACGCGGAACTTGCGATTGCAACCCGTCGGGGAAAGCGCCGCTAGGAGCAAAATCTTTCTCGAGTCTGAACGCCGCGGCGAATATAAGCGCGCGACGAGACCAACCTATTGCGACGTCTGAACGCAATCAGAAGAATTAACGCGGCTCCATCGCCGTCTTACCCCAAACTTCAAATTCGGCAATACCGCACGGTTTAAGCGGATACTCGACCTCAAGTTCGTCGATCTGAATCCAGCGGACGCGACGTTCCGAAAACGCGAACGTTTGCGGTTCCGCCGTCGCCTTGAGCTGAATTTTCTCGCTTGACCCGTCGGAAAAACGAAGCGTCGCGCTCTTCCACGCGCCGTCGCGTGGGAAATCGGCGCGAAGCCATATCACGCACTTGTCGATCTCGACGTCGCACCCGAAATCGACGTTTAACCATAAGTCTGTCCGCAAGTTTGGCGTCCACGAGGGAAGCGTCTCGCCGTTCTCTTGATTCGCGGTTCGCCCGTCGATCGCGTTCTTCGCCGCGCACGCGTCGGCAAACGCGTATTCGCTATTCGACGACGCATGCGGATAGACGACGATCCCCATGCGATCCGTCTGACGGTCGTAAGGATTGAGCGCGACGTTACGGTAGACGTTTTCAGCGCCGATTTTCCACGCGAGCGAAGGAGCGCGTTCGTCGAGGAGTTTCGCCACGTACGTTCGACGCGCGTCAAGACCGCCGAAATGAAACTGCGGGAAATCTTCAAGTTTGAAGTCGACTCCCGTGCGCTCCGCTTCGAGCTTCATCGCGACGTCTTTCTTGACGATCTCCGCGTTGAGTTCGCGCTGCTTCGCGTAATAACGGTAGTATGCGCGGTCGCCGTCGGTCCAGCGGTTATGTTCGTAATAATCGCCGCAATACGGAACAAGGAGATCGATCCACATCGCGAGCGTACGGAGCGACTGTTCGTCGATCTTCACGTCGCGATGAAATTCGTCCTGTCCGCCGACGCGCCCGTTCGCGTCGCGAAACATCGTTATCAGCGGGCTCTTCGCGGCGCCCCAATGATACGGCTCGAGCAAGTACGGCGGATCCTGAACCCCAAGCCATCGAGTCCAGCGTCCTTCATGACGACCGTTCTGCGTCAGCGTGAGGTACGAAACGCTAAACCGCTTTTTTTCCTCCGGATAAATCTCTTTGCGTTCTTCACACGGCTCTTTTTCCTCGTCGCCAAGTAAACTGAACGCGTCGCCGTCGCGTCCGGTGTGGCACGAAACGCAGTAACGGTCGAGAATCGGCTGGACGTCGCGCACGTAATCGAAGCCGGAATTTTGATGAACGCCGGGGGGCGGGGACAATACGGGCTGAGGAATCGCGACGCCCTTTCTGAGCGCGATCGAAGTCGCGTTTGCGGCGTCGGCGGCGTTTTCGATAATCGACCCTTTGGGCTCGTGGCATCCGACGCAGCCGAACGTTTCGCCGGGCTGGAGCGTCGACCAACTGCGCATCGACTGGACGACGTCGCCGTTTGAGTCGAGGAGCTGGAAGTAGACGGGCGTCATCGCGGGAACCTCGAAGAAGGCGGAACCGTCCTCCTCGACGGGGACCTCGCCGATCACGCGCTTCGCGTCCCATGAGCCGTTGCCGATCGCGCAGGGACCGGATACGAGCGAATCGCCGACCTCGCCCCAGTTCCAGTTCCAACCGACGCTGAAAGGACGGTAGAGGAGTTCGACGACGCGGAGTTTCTTAACCGTTCCCCGTTCAATCCCCTTGAGTCCGGGGCCTTCGTAGACGTCCTGAACGTAATACTGCCCGGTCTTCTTCGCGAGATCGACCTGCGACGGTCGCGTCAACGGAACGTCGCGCGCTACGAGAGGCGCGGGCTGACCGCAACTGATCGCGGGATCAAACGCCAAAAGCTCTCTAGCGCCGTCAAAGTCAAACCAATAGACGCCGAAAGGAACGTCGTAAACGCGATCGTGGGATCCTTCCGGAAGATAGGAGACGAGTATGTTCTCGTCGTCGAGCGCGAAGGGATGCGCGAAAAGTTCGCCGTCCTGCGCATAACGGTCGATCATAACGTCGTCGGGTTGAGGGCGGCCGGAAGCGACGAGGGTTATTCCTTCGTTCCGCTGCGTTCCCTTGGAACGATCGACGACGACAAGCGCGCCCTGTTGGTACGTATGATGTCCTGAAGCAATGGAGACGACGAGATCGGAGCCGGGCACGCCTCGAGAATGAAGCAGCGACGTCGGAAAGATCGAATTGTTCCCGTAATACTCCGTCTGACCTGTTCCGTCGCTATTCATCTGGAAAAGAGGTTGAACGTAGACGTGTCCGCGATCGTTGTACTCCCAGCGCGTGTAGATAACGCGCCCGTCGTCTAAAACCTTCGGGTAGTTGACCGTCACCTGATCGACGCCGAGCCGTCTGAGGTAGCGTCCCTGCGCGTCGCAGGTATAAAGATTGGAAACCTCGGTCCACCAACAGTCGATATTTTGACCGCACCGCGTTGAAATAAAAATAACGTCTCCCGAAGGGCTCCACGTCGGTTCGACGTCGGCGACGCCAAGACCAAAAGTAAGTTGACGCGTCTCGCGCGTCTCTATATTATAAACGTAGAGATGAAAATCGTCGTTCGTGAGACTTTTGCGCATTGAGAAAACGATTTCTTTTCCGTCCCACGAGACCTCTGGGTCGCGAATAACGCCCTCGGACGTCGCGACAAGAACCTCGTTCTGAATTGAACCGTCGTCCTTGAAGGTCGCGAGACAAAGCTGACCGCCAGGCTGACGATTCTTGCTGTAATCTATATACGCTTCGTCTGTAACGTCCTCGGTGTACGCGTAATGAGACGCGCCAAGAACAAAATGCTTCGTATAGACAAAACGCGGCGCCAAAGAAATCGCGTCCGCGAGTCGGAGCTTACGGCGAACTTGACACGCGGCGTAATATAGCGATCGCCAGCGTGGATCGTCGGCGCGCGCTCCAGAAGAAAGGAGCGCGGCGAGCTGCTCGTCGAAGGGTCGAGCGGCGTCTTCGTTGTATTCGCGAACGTCGGCGAGAACGTTCGTTATGAGCGCGCGCTCCGGAGCGACGTCGGTTCGAGCGGCAAAAAGCGGACCGTCAGATTCGACGTTTGACGCGTCGTGCATGAGCCAGTCGTCGTGGAGTCGCGCCTCAAACGTCGCGTCGTCAAAGCGCCAGTCTTGATAATCCGCCTCTGCCGACGACCCGAGCGCGCTCAGCAGCGCGACGACCACAAGAGTAAGCGTAAACCAAGCGTTATTCGCCTTTTTCATCTCCGATCCTACTCCTAATATCGCGCCGTCAAAAGAAGGACGTCGCGCGCCATTTTCCCTTTTAACGAAGTAAACGGTTTTACCAACATATTAAAAAACGCGCCGAACAAACCGTCCGACGCGCTTGACGTCAACTGGAAAGACGCTCGATTATCAACTGAACGGATCTTCCTCTTCGTCGCCTCCGAAGGGATCGTCGTCCTCCTCGTCAGAGGCGGGAACGCCGGCGTCGTCGGTAGAATCGCCGCCGAAGGGGTCGTCTTCTTCCTCTTCTTCGTCGACGGCGGCGTTGGAACTACCGGCGTCGGAATCGCTCGTTCCGAACGGATCGTCGTCTTCATCCTGCTCCTCGACGACGTTTGCCGTCGCGGCTGGCGTGGAAGGTTTCGTAGTATCGACGGTCGCGCCCCTGTCTTTCATGAGCGCCGCAACAATGCGATCGTTAATCGTCTGGCAACTCTCGCGATGACGCAGCGGCTCGACCTGCTGCGTTTCATGGAGGCACTGGATCAAACCGTCGCTCGTCACGACGTAGACGCGGTCGGTCCACTGATTGAAAACCTGGAACTTCGAATTGCCGATATCGAGCGTCTTTACTCGCGCGCCGGTCTCGCGATCGATGATCGCTAGGCGATTGAGCGTGTCGACCGCATAGAGACGCGAGGCGGACGACGCGACGGTGCGAGCGACGTTGGTCGCGCGCCACGCTTCTTTACCGTCGCGAAGCGCGACGGCAAAATAATCGCCGTTTTCAGTCGGGATAAAAGCGTAATCGCCAAACGCGGCGATCTGCTCGGAAATCGGCTTGTCCGTGACGTACGTCCAGCGTAAAAGCCCCGTAACGTCGTTCATCGCGAACACGTGTCCCGACATGGAGCCGACGACGAACATTCCGCCCTTACGACGCTCAGGCGCAAGTCTCATGTTCTGAACGCTGCGGTCTTCAGGCACGAAGAAGGGCGTCGCTTCGACGTCGGAACGCGGAACAAGAGCGCGGTTGCCAAGACGGCGCTCGTTAATATAGGCAAAATTCGGACGGTCCTGAAGTTTATAAAGCAACTTGAAAGGCGCGTCGCCGACGTTGCGTTCCATTTCGGCGAAAAGAATCCAGCCCTTTTCCGACGTCCATGAAACGACGTCGAGCTCATAAGACTGCGTTCCCATGACGGGCGTCGTCAACGAAACGCCAAACGTCGCAGTGACAAAAGGACGGACGTCGTCAAGAGGCTCAATTTCATATCGAGAATCGACCTCCCGCGCGACGTTGGCGAATTTGTTCGCCATCTCGGGGCCGACGGTGTTATTGTCCTTGATCACGCCTTCCATATTGGCGATAGCGGCGTTGACCTGGAGCTGCTCCTGTTTGGCGCGGACAATGGGGTACGCGAGAATCTTCTCGGAAAAAATCGGCACGTAGCATTCGCGTTCGCTAAGAACCGGTCCCGACGACGGCTGACCGTAAACCTCCGTCTCGGCAAGTTTCTTACCCGTGAAACGGTCGTAAATCACAAGGGTCGTCCCGCAAACGACCGCGACGACGCGGCTATTGACGGACGGCGGCAAAAGGTACTCGCTTCCGACGGAAACAGTCCACAACACGGCGCCGGTTTCCGCGTCAAACGCCTGAAGAAAACCGTCGGACGTCGTGACGAAAAGAACGCCGTCTTGGACCGTCGCGCTCTGAACCTCTTCAAATTCCCGATTAAGCGTCGCTTGCGCGAACCACGCTCGTGTCAATCCGACGGCGTTCGCGTCGGCTTCGGAGATCAGTTTCGAAGGCGCGACTCCAACCGCGTACGCGTTCGACGCGACGAACGCGCAAAGACTGAGAACAATCGCTGTGAAAAGTCGTTTCATGCGTGAAACCTCTGATATTCGTATACGACGCCGACAAAGCCGCGCAAGCGACCCGCAGCCTCGGCTCTAGCCTTTCGTCGAAATTTCTTTCTCCTGAGACGCCCGGTTTTACGGAGTTCGGCGACGGAAAAAGAGCTTTCCCTATTCAGTATAATGATAACTAGCGCGAGGTCAATTAAAAACAGTCGCCGCCGTTTTTTTTTCGAAAAAAACGACGAGTCAGGCGATTTCACGGATTCTAACGTTTAGAAGGAAAACGCCGGGCGGCGTCGCCTCACGAAAAATTCAAGATATTTCCTTAAATCTTCCTTGAAATCGCGTCCTCTGCCGTTCCAGACGCTACAGGTTGATTCAAACTGACTTTCACGCGCAACCAGTCCAAACGGAAAAATCTTGCCCTCGACGCTTTTCTTGTCATTTTTCGTCATAAAGGTCGATTCATTTCAGGACGACCTAACAGGGCGGCGACGTTCTGTTGGTTTTCCAAACGTTCGCGCTCCGACGTCGTTCGGACGCACGAACGACGTTCGTTCACGACGTCAACATTACGGATCAGGTCAGATGCTTCCCGAAAATCACGACGACGCAACCTTCAAAGAATTCCCCTCCCTAGAACGCCCCTTTGACACGTACGACGCGCCCGCGCTCGGAGTCGCGTCGGAAGCGTTGAGAACTTTTCGAAAAATAGTGGGATACGACCTGAATTTTGTCCGTCCCGGCGCGAAGCCTGCGGCGACCGAAACCTCCGTCGACGACGACGACGTTTCCCCCCTTGAGCGCGTCGAATCCTTCCCTGTCGGCGAACTAGGCGTTCGCGTTTACGGAACGCTCAAACTCTCGCGCAGTCCGGGAGACTATCCCCGCGTCGACTGGAGCGACGCGCGTCGTCTTGCGACCCTCGTCGCAGGGTTGCTCGCGGAGAATTGCCGCTGGCGCGACGCGCTTGCTTCGCGCGAAGGGGAACTTGCCGCGCTCGCGACCGACGTTCCAAACAAGAAGCGTTCTCGCGCTCAAATCTCGTCGCGACTTCGCGACGTGCTGCGTTCCGGCGCAAGAGCGTTAGGCGATTTTTCCGCCGCGGCGCTCTATCTCCTCGACGACGCCACGACGACCCTCAAAACTCGCGCCGTGTGGGGATTGCCAGACGACCGTTATCTTGATCCTCCGCGTCCTCTTCGCGGCGCGCGCGCCGAAGTCGAGGCGCTCCTTGGCAGCGCCGTGACGCTCAACGACGACTACCTCGCGGAAGAATGGAAGGCGCCGGAGTCCTTCCCATGTTCCGTCTGCGTTCCCGTGGCGTCGGACACGACGACGCTCGGCGTCGCGTGGTTCTTTTCCGAAAGGCGCCGCGAACTGGGAACGCGCGAACTCGAAACGCTCGATCTTATCGTCTGCCGCCTTGTCGACGAGCTGGAAAAAGAGTCGGTGTCTATTCCCAGGAAACCACGACGCGACGAAACGACGTCGCAAAAACCGGCGGAAAACGACGAACGTCAAGAATGGATCAATTCAATTCTCAAGACGGACGAATAACGCGACGGGACGTCTTTTCCAACTTTTCTGATTGTTAAACTGGAGAAATGACCTTTTTCCTCTAAAACGCCCCTTGTGGGGAATGTTCAGGTTGTTATAATTTGGCACAAATATAGACGCCGGTAGATTTCCCCGAGAACGCCGCCGCCCGAGCGCTTCGAGAATGTGATCCTCTCCTACGCTCAACAGCGCGGAAATCAAACGCCGATTCCTTTTTCCTTCAAGGAGCGGAATCTGGCAGGCGTATAACGAAAAGCGCGACTTCGCGCATAAGTTCAGCATTTTGCGAGCCCGTCGAGGGACGGAGCGAGCATAACAACAGGTTAAACAGGTCGATTTCATGTCCAAACCTCCGGCATTCAAGAAAGATCGTATCAATCGTAAACGTTCCAAGGCTAAGGTTCACAGCAAGAAGCGCGATCCCCTTTGCCCGAACGGCGAGCGTATGCGTCCGATGTACGTCGATTACAAGGACGTCGAATTGCTCAAGAAACTCACGAGCCGTCAAGGCAAAATCATCAGCCGTCGCAAGACGGGTTGCTCCGCGGCGTCTCAGCATGCCGTCGCAGCCGCCGTCAAGCGCGCTCGTTTCATGGCGCTCATGCCTTACGTCGGCGACTGATTCCGGCGTCTCGCTCAAAAGCGTCGCCTGACTCACAGGCATGACAACAAACAGGTTTTGCGCATTTCACGTCCGACTTCGAGCTGGACGTTAAACCGCAAAACCTTTTGTTCATTTTATGTCCCGACTCTTTCGCGTCTGATATGAAGCGAAAAACGGGGATTTGCAGGGGCGCGAAGATATCCTTTCAGGGTTTTAGTTTAGACGGCGAGGTTCGTCTTTTAGAAGGATTTATCGACAATGACTGGACTGGCAAGCGAAAAAGCGGACGTCCTGATTGAAGCGATGAAGTGGATACGCGAACATCGCGGCAAGATCACGGTCGTCAAGCTCGGCGGAAGTCTTATGGAAGACTCCGTCGCAATGATGCACCTGCTGACGGATCTCGTCTTTATGGAAACCGTCGGCATGCAGCCGGTCGTCGTTCACGGCGGCGGCGCGGCGATTAGCGACGCGATGAAAAAGGCGGGAATCTCGCCTCGATTCGTCCAAGGACGTCGTTATACCGACGACGCGACGCTTGAAGTCGTCCGCGAAGTTCTCGCGAAACAGATTTCCGGAACGCTCGTCGAACGTCTGCAATTTTACGGCGGCTCGGCGAAAGCGCTTTCCGAGCCTTACGGAACAAACGTGCTTTACGGCAAAAAGGCGACGTTAAAAGACGAGTCCGGCGCCGACGTCGATCTCGGATGGGTCGGCGAAGTCACGCGGGTCGACGTCGACGCGATCAAAGAATGTTGCGGACAGGGCGTCATTCCGATTATCCCGTCGTATACGCTCGTCGACGACGCGGAAGGGCACGGTCTTAACGTCAACGCGGACGTCGCGGCGACCGAGGTCGCAAGGCAGCTCCACGCGCACAAGCTGATTTTCGTAAGCGAAGTCAACGGCGTTCGCGCCGATCCGAACGACGCTAATTCGATGATCGAATCCCTTACGGCGGAACAGGCGCGTAAACTTCTCAACTCGGGCGCGATTGTCGGCGGGATGATTCCCAAGATCCAATCGTGCCTGAAGACGATTGAGAGCGGGGTAGAAAAGATTCACATCATCAACGGACGTCTCCGGCACGCGATTTTGCTTGAAATCTTCACGAGTCAGGGCGTCGGCACTGAGATCGTCGAAAGTCGTCGATAAGTAGAAAACGCAAAACCCGGCGCTCCGCCGACGACGAGGTCGTTTGGGCGGGCTTAACGCGCCTTGAATAAGAAAGATATTCGTCATGGCTAGAAGTTCGCAGGAAATTATCGCTCTCTTTGACAAATACGTCATTCCGAACTATACGCGATACCCCGTCGCGTTGACGCGGGGAGAAGGTCCTTTCATCTTCGACGCCGAAGGGAACCGTTATATAGACTTCTTCCCCGGCTGGGGGTGCAACATGTTCGGGCACAGCCCCAAGCCGGTCGTCGACGCGCTCAAGGACCAGGTCGAACGGCTCCTTCATGTGCCGAACAGCTGGCACATGGAAGAACAAGGAGTATGGGCGCAGATGCTCTCTGAGCGTAGTTTCGGCGGCAAGGCGTTCTTCTGTAACTCCGGCGCGGAAGCGAACGAGGCGGCGATCAAACTCGCGCGACTTCACACGCCCAAGGGCAAGTACAAGATTATTACGTTCCTGAATTCGTTCCATGGCCGCACGATGGCGACCGTAACGGCGACCGCGCAGGAAAAATATCACCAGGGGCTTGAACCGTTGTTGCCAGGCTTCGTCTACTGTCCGTTCGGCGACCTCGCCGCGGTCGAGGCGGCGATCGACGACGAGACGGCCGCTATCATGATCGAGCCGATTCAGGGCGAAGGCGGCGTCAACATGCCGCCGAAGGGGTTCCTGCAAGGTTTGCGCGACCTTTGCGACAAGCACGGTCTGCTCCTGATTTTCGACGAAGTTCAAACGGGCTGCGGACGTACCGGTCGATGGTTCGCATACCAGTATTTTGGCGTGACCCCCGACGTCATGACGCTTGCGAAAACGATCTGCAGCGGCGTCGCGGCGGGCGCGATGCTCTGCAAAACCGAATTGGCGCCGAGTCTGCGGCGCGGCATGCACGCGTCGACGTTTGGCGGCAACCCCGTCGCGGCAAGCGCCGGAATCGCTACGATTAAGATGGTCGAAGAATTCGGCTATCTCGACGCGGCGACGAAACTCGGCGAACACGTCATGGCGAAAATGAACGAATGGAAAAAAGACATGGATATCGTCGCCGACGTCCGCGGCGTCGCCGGAATGATTGGGCTTGAGCTCAAGATCGACGGCGCCTGCTTCGTCGAACGTTGCATGGAGAACCGCGTCCTCATTAACTGCACTCACGGTAAAGTCATCCGACTTCTGCCGGCGGTCAACACGCCGCTAGACGTCGTCGACGAGGGGCTTGCAGTCCTCGAAGCCGCATTGAAGAAGGGAGCATGAATCAAATGACCCCCATACGTCACCTCCTAACTCTGTCCGATCTTGAAGTTGAAGAACTCAAGGCGATTTTCCACGAAGCGATCGAGCTCAAGAAGGCCTACAAAAACGGAGTCCGCGAAAAACTGCTCGACGGCAAAGTCCTCGGCATGATTTTTGAGAAGATGTCGCTCCGCACCCGCGTCAGTTTCGAGGCGGGAATCAACCATCTCGGCGGCTCCGCGATGCTTCTTGAGGATCGTCATGTCGGAATCGGCACGCGCGAAGCGATCAAAGACGTCGCGCGCGTCCTGAGTTCGATGGTCGACTGCATCGTCTTCCGCGCGAAGAGCCATAAAGTCGTTCAAGAATTCGCCTCGTGGTCGTCTGTTCCCGTAATCAACGCGCTGACCGACAAGGCTCACCCGTGTCAAGCGCTCGCCGACATGCTCACGATTTACGAAGAGTTCGGTTCTTTCGACGACGTCAAGATCGCTTGGGTCGGCGACTCCAACAACGTCTCGGCGAGTCTCGTGGAGGCCGCCGCGATGTTTGGCGTTCATATCGCGCTTTCGTCGCCGGTCGGGTATCACTTTACCAAGGAAGAAATCCAAGAGCTTACGCGACTGCGGCAGCCTGGCTTTGAACTCAGTCTCCATGAGAACCCCGCCGACGCGGTTCGCGGCGCGCGGGTCGTCTACACCGACGTGTGGGTCAGCATGGGCGAAGAGGCGGAAGAAAAGGAACGGCTCGAGAAGTTCGCGCCCTTCCAAGTGAACGCGGCGCTCATGAAACATGCGAGGAAAGACGCGATCTTCATGCACTGTCTCCCCGCGCGACGCGGTCTCGAGGTGACCGACGAGGTCATCGATTCTCCCCAAAGTCGCATCGTCGAAGAGGCGGAAAACAGAATGCACGCCCAGAAGGGATTGCTCCTCTGGCTCCTCAGAAACTGACTGCGTAAGTATACGCCGGTCGTTCCGACGTTCGCCGTGAACGTCCGGCGATTTCCATAACCGAACACCCCTCCCCTGTCGCGACGCCGTCGCCGCTTTTTACTCTTAGAGGCGCTCATGTTTATCTCTTTGGATTGGATTTCCGACTTCGTCGACATTTCCGACCTTGACCCGAAACTCGTCGCGGACCGTCTTACGATGGCGACCGCCGAAGTCGAAGGAATCTCGACGATCACGCGTTTTGTCGACGGCGTGGTCGTCGGCGAAATCGTCTCCGCCGAACCCTTCCAGACGCCTGAGGGCAAAAAGCGAACGCTCTGCAAAGTCGACTGCGGCGACGTCGTTCGTCAAACGGTGTGCGGCGCCCCGAACGCTCGCGTCGGTCTCAAAGCGCCCTTCGCTCCCGCCGGCGTCACGCTCGGCGATAAAACGATTGAAGCCGCCGAGGTTTACGGTTATAAGAGCGAAGGAATCCTCTGTAGCGCGGCGGAACTCGGCATGAGCGAATGGCACGAGATTCTTTTCGAATGCCCCTCCTCGACCCCGACGGGCGCAAAGTTCTCCGATTTCGTTCCAAAGACCGACACGCTTATCGAAATCGACAACAAGAGCCTCACTCACCGTCCCGACCTCTGGGGACATTACGGATTCGCGCGCGAACTTGCCGCGGTTTTTCATCGCGAGCTTAAACCGTTGCCGCGTCACGACGTCGATCAATACGCGTCCCTTCCGGCGTTCCCGGTCGCAATCGAAAGCGACGAGTGCCTTTGCTATTCCGGAATCGTCTTCGGAATCAACGCGGGCGCCTCGCAGGTTCCCTCCCCGATTAAAATGCAGCGCCGCCTCCACGCGCTCGGTCAGCGGACGTACGATCTGCTCGTCGATCTGACGAATTACGTGAGTCTCGAGCTTGGTCAGCCGACACACGCGTTTGACGCGGATCTCGTCTCGAACATTCGCGTCGCCGCGATGGGAAAAGAAGGCGTCTTCACCACGCTCGACGGCGTCGAACGCAAGATGATCCCCGAAGATCTCATGATCTGCGACGGCGACAAACCGGTCGCGATTGCGGGAATCATGGGCGGTTTGGAAACGGAAATCACGGGCAAGACGACGCGCGTCATGCTCGAATCGGCGAACTTCAACGCGGCGCGAATTCGTCGCACCTCGCAGCGGCTTGATCTGCGTTCCGACGCGTCTCAGCGTTATGAAAAGACGCAGCCGCCGGCAAACTGCAAGGTCGGAACGGAACGCATTCTCAAACTCGTCGAGGAGTCGGGGGTCGAATTCAAAGTCGAGACGCGGTACTCGGTCGCGGGCGACCTACATGACAAAGTTCGCTATATCGAGCTGCCGCCGGGACGTATGAACAAGCTCGTCGGCGTCGATTTCCCACAGGAAAAGACGCTGGAGATTCTGCGTTCAATTCAGTTTGAAGCGGACTTCCTCCCCGACGGAACGCTCCGCGTCGGCGTTCCGCCTTTCCGTAGCGAAAAAGATATTTCGATCGAAGAGGATATCGTCGAGGAAGTGACGCGCATCTTCGGGTTCGACAACATCGAGCCGGTCATGCCGGTCGCGCCGCTGCGACCTCTTCATGTCGACGAATATATCAGACTCGAGCATCGAGCGAGACGCCTTCTCGCGTCCGCTTACGGGTTCCTTGAAGTCCACAACTACGGGTGGACGAACGACCAGTGGACGAAGAAGATCGGCTACGAGCCGGGCGAGACGCTTCAACTCTTGAATCCGGTCGCGCCCTACGAATCGCAGATGCGCAAGACGCTCATGCCCAATCTCTTGGCGCTTGTGCCGAAGAATCGTCCTTTCAAGGATTCTTTCCGAATCTTTGAACTTGGTCATGTTTACTTCCTCAAGGGCGCCGTCGACGACCAGCGCAAACCGGTCGACAGCGCGGAAAAGTGCGACGAAAAGAGGCGGCTCGCGGGCGTGAGCTTCGTCCAGTCGGGCGTAACGCTCGACGACCATTATTTGGAGATCAAGGCGGCGGTCGAGGAAATCGGCGCCCTGCTCCTTCAGAACGGCTCGACTTTCTCCTTCGCGCCGACGAAAGAAAGCGCCTCCCCGTGGCAGAAGATCGACTATTCGGCGGACGTTTTCGTCGGCGAAGAGAAGGTCGGCGCGATCGGCGTTCTCGACAAGGAGACGCTTGCGAAGGTCTCGCCGGAAGGCGGACAGGTCGTATGGTTCGAGCTGGAGCTTGATAAGATCAACGGAAGTCTCTATCCGCAGACGACGTTCGCCGCGCCGCCGAAATTCCCCGGCTCGTGGCAGGATTTCTCGCTCGTTTGGCCGATCGAATCCGGCTACGACGGACTCGCGCGCAAACTCGACGAGTTCAAACACCCGCTGATCCTTAAGCGCGATTTCGTCGCGTTCTATAAGGGCAAAGGTCTCGACAAAGGAACGGCGAGCTATTCGTTCCGCTACGAGATCGGCGCGGAAGACCACACCCTTTCCGGCGCGGAAATCGAGGACTTCCACCAGCAGTTCCTCGACTTCGTCAAAGCGAACGGAATCGCGCTGCGATAATCGCCGCCCTCGCAAGTCGTCGCCCTAGAAACTGCCCTAACCCCCGTTAAAAGCCGCCCGAATTTCGAGCGGCTTTTTTTATAAAAATCCCTTTGAAGAGTTGTTTTCTTTAAAAAGAAACGCCAATATAATGGCTGTTAGCGATTTCGCAGTTTTTTGCGTTAAATTCTCTAAAAATGATGTTTTCACGGCGTTGAAATAATATCGTTTTAAATAACGAAGAGAACGATCATGAACGAAAACGACAAGGACGACGACCTCGATAATTTCATGGAAGACACGGATAAATATCTTAATCAGGAATCGATGAAGGACGGCGTCAAGTTTCTCATGGTAATAAACATACCGGGGCTGCTGGTAGGTTGGATCGATCTGTTTCGCTTCTTTATGACCCATAACGCCAGCGCGTTTACTTTTCTGTCGGGGCTAAGCTTTCTTTTCGCTCTTGGACTCTCCCCGATATTGTTGACGTACGTCTTCTTTTCAAAGAAAAAATTCCTTTCAGACGACGGGACGAAGGTCCTTTTTCTGATGAATATCGCCTCTTTGATTTTGTTTTTTATATTTGCATTCAACTTCCCGCTCTGAGCTGTAAAAAGGCGCTTCGGTTTCTCGCTTAGACTTCGATCGTTTTTTGCGTTTTTTCTTCGAATCGACTTCTTGCTCTTTCATTGGACGCCTCAAAACAGATAATAACGATTATACTGATTTTATCGTTTGTTATTCGCGAACAATTCCGCTAAACGTTCCAAACGTCCGTTTCGAGCGAAATTTCCACAAGAGGAGGCTGCTTTCGCTTATCTCGGGGAAGGCTAGAAATGAATTAATAGATTAGGGGACGCTATGCTTCCGCGGATTCGTCGACTGTATACGTAGTCGCCGAGTCGCCTTTGGCGTCGCCGCAACATGGGAGAAAACTTATGACGCAAAATAGAAGAATCGTTAAAAATATCTGTCTTACTTCGGCGGGCTTCGCGACTGTCGCGCTGGCCGTCGCTCTTTGGTTTGCGGTTCAACCCGTCGTCGGACAAACGCCGACGCCAGACGTCGGCGCGACGGCGGCGCTAACGGGAGCCCCGACGGGAGCCAGTCAGACCGCCCCGACGAATTTCGCTCCGATATCGCCGAGTCCAAACGACTATTCCGCCGCGATTCGCGACAGAATCAAGCAACTGCAGACGACGCTTCAGCAGACTCCAACCTCGGCGGAAGAACAGCTCAAGCAACAGCAGGCCATTACGGAAATGACCCGTCTCCAATCGGAGCTTCAGCGAATCGAAGCGACCGTCGGGAATTTTGCCGCATATCGTCAAGCGCGCGACGCGCAGTTCGCTCAGACGCCGAAGACCGATCAACCCAACGCGGCGCCGCTGGGAACGGCGATTCCTAGCGGCGATCCCATGCTTGCAGGCGTAGGAGGTCTCAACGACCAGTTCCCAGGCGCGGCGCGTCAGGACGTCCTCAACGCGTCGGGGCTTAACGGCGATCTCGCCAGCCGCGTCGGAACCGGCGCCGCGCTTACGCCGGGCGAAGCGGCGATGCTACGCGAGCAGAAGGACGGATTGACCCAACAGTATCGTCAGATTCAGCAGACGCTTCGCGCGTTGCAACCTGGCGACGAAGCGCTCGCCGAAAACCTTAGGCAAGAGCAAGAAACTCTCTTGACGCAACTTAAAGAAATCGACGCTCGTCTCGTCGGCGCGCCCGCGCAACCTCTTGCGCCGATCGCGCCCAATCTTGCCTCGCCCGTCGCGCCGAACTCGACTCTGCCGATCGCCGGCCAAGATTCAAACGACGTCTTAGAACGCATGCAGAAGGCGCAACAGGCGGCGCAGTTGCTTCGCGAGGCGGGATTGCTCCAGCTCGCGGGGCACGTCGTCAACGAGATTCCCCGTATGTCGAATCCCGGCTTTACGGAAACGACGCTTGTCGCCGGAAGTTGGGCGGGAAGCGCCGGTCTGAGCGACGAGGCGAACAACCCGTTCCATACGGTTTCGCCTAAGGATATCGAAGGGATCAACAACTCGATTAACGAGCTTAAAGGACGCGTCGACGCGCTCGGTCAGACGCTCGCCGACGTAGAGACGCAGCTCAAACTCTTGACGCGTCAGCAGGTCTCCGGCTACGTGACGCAACCTCAGACTCCAGACGTTCAAATCCCCGCCACGACTCCAGCCGTTCCGGAAGAACCGAAGATCGACGAAGCCCCTGCCGACGACGGCGCGGCGCCTTCCGCCCGCGCCAATTCCGCCGTCGACGATATCTTGGCGAGTTTCGCTCAGACGCGGAACGCCTCTACGCCCAATCGATCCCTCCCCGACGACGGTCTTGAATTCACGCCGGTTGATTACAACAACGCGGGTTATTGACGAAAACTCACGGAGTCTCAGAATAATCGCGTGCGTTCTGAAATAAGGAACGCCCGACGGTCGCAAAGATCGTCGGGCGTTTCCTTCGTTTTAAACGCAACGGAGCGTCAACTGCGAATTCGCGTCACGAGCTTCGGACTTTCGATGAGCACCGTCGAGTTCGGCGCGACCGATTCGGTGATCCACACGCTCGACCCGATCGTCGCGCCGCGTCCGATCACCGTCTTGCCCCCCAAAATCGTCGCGTTCGCGTAAACGACGACATTGTCCTCAAGCGTCGGATGTCGCTTCGTGTTGCGCACAAGCTCGCCGTTCCCGTCGCGTTGGAAACTCAAAGCCCCGAGCGTCACGCCCTGATACAACTTGACCCAATCCCCGATTTCGCACGTCTCGCCGATCACGACGCCCGTGCCGTGGTCGATGAAGAAATGGTCGCCGATCTTCGCGCCGGGATGGATGTCGACGCCGGTGCGGGAATGGGCGATTTCCGTCATCATCCTCGGAATGAGAGGAACGCCGAGTTCCCAAAGAATCCGCGCGACGCGGTGGACCGTGATCGCGTCGAAGCCGGGATAGCATAGGACGACTTCGTCGGTCGATTTGCACGCGGGGTCGCCTTTAATCGCGGCTTCGGCGTCCATCGTGAGCCGGAACCGTAGCTCCGGGATGCGTTTGAGGAATTCGTAAGCGATCTCCTCGCCCTGTTCGACGAGCTTCGCGCGCCGCATCGGGTCGCAAGTCGTCGAATTCTCGCAAAGCGCGCGCGCGACTTGCTCGGAAAGCGTTTCAAAAATCTCGTCGACGAGATTCCCAACGTAATATTCCACGTTCGCCGGGTTCAGACGATCCCGACGGCGATAGCCCGGAAAAAGAATCTCGTTCACGGAGTTCAAGACGGCGGCGATCGCCTCCTTGTTCGGCAGAACGCAGCGATCGAGGCGACTCGTCGAGCTCGTCGCGCCATAGGATTCGACGATCTCGCGCGTCGTCTTCGGCAGCCGCGAACGAACGTCGGACGCGCCGCCGACCATTTGCAATTCATTCATGAAACGTTCCCCCACAAATAAGCGTCCTGCCGAAAGCGACAAGACCGCGTCCACAACATAAACGAGCGTCCCAACACGGAACGCCGCCATTATTTCAACCGCGACGAATTTGTCAAGGCGTCGGCATAACCGCCGTCCCGCCTTGACGATCGGCGTCGAAGAAGGCGCCCTCTAACGCCGCTCGCGGTTCCTTATCCTCAAAGCTCATCGAGCGCCCTGAAAGCATATCATCATGAAGAATGACGACGACCTCGCCGTCGCCGACGACGGTCTTACGCCCGCCGACGACGATCTTACCCCCGTAACCGACGACCTCACGCCAATCGACGACGACGCCTCGACGCCCTCCCCCGTCGAACAACCTCGCGACCCCGGCGCGTCAAACGCGTCCGACGCCGGGTTCAGACTCCAGCAGGAAGGCGAGGCGGGACTCGTCTTCGAACCGTCCGATTCGACGGATACCTACGCGATCAGCGACGGAACGACGCCCCCTGCGGAATACGAATCCTCCTACGACGCGCAAGAAGGTTCCGGAGGCGACGCCCCTCGGATCGAAGCGCCTGAATCAGACGCCGACGTCTACGGTCTCGCGGAGCCCGAGCCGACGCCTCAAGCGCCCCCCGTCTCTGAAATCGCGCCGAAAGTCGTCGCGCTAAAGAATGCGAAAAAAGCGAAGAAAAAGAGATCTTTCAAGGAAAAATTCTTTGGAAAAACGAACGACGCCTTTGAACCGTCCCCCGAGGAAGATATTTCCATCGAAACGTTGCGCGCGCGCCGCGAACGCGCCATGATGGAAGAGGAAGCGCAAGAGCGTCCGAAAATTGAACGAACGCCCCTCCCCGAAAGACCCTTCTGGGACGAGATTCTCAAACCTTTCGTGCAGCCAAGCTGCGCCGCGCGACTGCTGATGGTCGCCGGCGCCGCCGTGATTCCGCTGCTATGCGCGACGCTCTTCTTCTCCAAAATTATCTCAAACGACGTCGCCAAACAGATGGAACTCGACGACGTTCAAATGCTTACCGCGTTCTTTCGCGGTCTGTGGCACGATCGACTGATCTTTCTGCTCTTCTGTTTCCTTTGGGGAGTCTTTTCGGTTCCCGTCTCCTTCCAAGTCTTTATTGACACGGCAAACGGCGCCGACGAGATCGAAGATTGGCCCGAATACAGTTTCGTCGGCGGTCTCATGGACTTCCTGTGGCTCGCAACGCTCATTCTGCTCGCGGGAATCCCCGGCGCGGCGCTCTTCTCGTTCTTCGGATTCAACCACGTTGTCGGACTAACGCTCAGCGCGACGCTGCTGACTCCGATCTTCTATCTCTCGTGCATGCAAGCGGACGCGCGTTTCACGCTCCTGACGAAGGAAACGCTTGCTAGCCTCAAGCATAACGCTAAGAGTTGGCTGATCTTTACGGGAATCTCGTTCGCGTTCCTTTTCGGAACGATGGCGATCTCGCTCGCTGCAATTCGTTGTTCGATCGTCACGTCAAACGGCGAGTCCCCCGCGGTTATTTCTTTCTCGCGCGCGTTTGTCATTTCGCTTGTTCTTTCGCTGATCTTTAGCTTTATCCCCGCGCTGTATTTGCGTTTCTTAGGACGTCTGGCGTGGATTATCGAAGACGACGCGCGCAAGCGGGACGAAGAAAATCGTCGCGAAGAAGACGCGATTTATGAGGAAGACGAATGACGTCGGCTTCTTCCTTAAAATTCGCAAAAACGACGTTTCTTTGCGATATTATGCATTGAGAACGATCTTAGCGACTGTTACAATGGGGGACGATCGGGACGGCGCCGTCTTGATCGTCCCTCAACTATTACGGAACCGTAAATTATGACGACGTTTACACGTACAATCGCCGCGTTGGCGACGTTCTTCCTCGCCTTCGCGTCCGCTTCCGCGCAGGAATTCGCGACGAATCCGATTATCAACGCGGACGTTCCCGACGTCTCGCTCCTTCGTGTCGGCGACGATTACTACATGAGTTCGACGACGTGTCACATGACGCCGAACGTTCCGATCATGCGTTCGAAAAACCTCGTCGATTGGGAACTGATCGGCTACGCCTGCGACGTCTTAGAGAAAAACGACGCGCTTGAACTTCGCGACGGAAAAAACGCTTACGGCGCGGGAAGTTGGGCGAGTTCCCTTCGATATCACGACGGCGTTTTCTATCTCGCGACGTTCTCCCAGACGACGGGCAAAACGCATATCTTTTCGACGCGCGATCCCGCGGGAAAATGGGACGAAAAGTCTTTTCGTCCGATGCTTCACGACTGTTCCCTCTTTTTTGACGACGACGGGCGCGTTTATTTGATTTACGGAAACGGCGATCTGAGAATTGCCGAACTCAAAGACGACCTGTCCGGACTCAAGCCCGGAGGCGCCAATCGTATCCTGATTCGCAACGCGTCGGCCCCCGCGGGTCCGAACGTCGGGCTCGGCGCCGAGGGCTCGCAGGTTCTCAAAAGAAACGGAAAATACTACGTTTTCAATATCACATGGCCTCGGGGCGGCATGCGAACGGAAATCGTACACCGCGCCGACTCGCTCGACGGGCCCTTTGAAGGCCGCGTCTTCGCGCAGGATCGAGGAATCGCCCAAGGCACGATCTTTGAAGGAACCGAGGGGCAATGGTTTGCGTGTCTCTTCCGCGACTCCGGCGCGATGGGGCGCGCTCCATATCTTGCGAAAGTCGACTGGGTCGACGACTGGCCGATCCTTTCGGACGACGGAAAATTCCCCGACGTTCTGCCGATCAAACACGAGCCGAACGCTAAACGTTTCGGCAATTTCATCGGCGACGACGAATTTTCCAACCCCGACGCGCTTGTCGACGTTCTCACAATGGGCCCGTGGCAGTGGAATCACAATCCCGACGGCGATCATTGGTCGCTCAAAGCGCGGGAAGGATGGTTCAGAATCGAGACGGGACGCGTCGATTCCCAGCTCATGCAAACGCGCAACATGCTCACGCAGCGCACGTACGGCCCGACATGCAGCGGAACGACGGCGCTCGATCCTCGCGGACTTAAAGAGGGCGACGTCGCCGGTCTTATGCTTTTACAGCGCCGTTTCGGCTACGTCGGCGTTACGCGGCGCGACGGCAAGCTTTACGTCGTGCAGGCTCAACCTGACGATAAGACGGGCGCAACCGTCGAAAACGCGCTGATTCCTCTCGAAGACGAGCCGGAATCGATTCAGTTCCGGGCAAAGTGCGATTTTCGCAATTTCCGCGATCTCGCTGAGTTTTCATGGTCTCGCGACGGCGAGAACTGGGAAACGATCGGAGAAAAGCTCCATATGATCTACACGATTCCGCAGTTCATCGGCTATCGATTCGCCCTGTTCTGCAACGCCTCGAAAGAAGCCGGAGGAATCGCCGATTTTGACTTCTTCCACGTCGGAGATTGACGCCCGACGACGCTCCGATAATTGCCAATTTCACCCTATCGAGGTTTGTCATGAGAAAAATTGTCAACGCCATAGCGCTCGTCGCCGTCATGCTTGTCGCCGCGCAGAACGACACGGTCTTTGCGGCGCGTCAGGCGCTTCCATCTCGCGTGAAAGTCGAAGCTTTTCCCGGCTCGGACGTCGAACTGCTCCCCTCGCCTTTCCTCGACGCGCAGAATAAAAATTCAGAATATCTCCTATCTGTCGAGCCCGACAGGCTCCTTGCGCGGATCCGACAGAACGCGGGACTAGAACCGAAGGCAAAGCGTTACGAAGGCTGGGAAGGTCAATCGATCGCGGGCCATTCCCTCGGTCATTATCTCTCGGCGGTTTCGAAGACCTACGACGCGACGGGCGACGAACGCTTTAAAGAGCGCGCGATCTACATCGTGAAGGAACTCGACGAATGCCAACGACATTCGGGCGTCGGCATGTTTGCGGGGGACGAGCGTTACGCGACCGTTTTCGACGAGATTCGTCGCGGCGACGTCCGGTCGCAAGGATTCGACCTCAACGGCCTCTGGGTGCCATGGTATACGTTGCATAAGATATTTGCGGGACTTCTCGACGCCTACCGCTACTGCGACGACGAACTCGCGCTGACAGTCGCCAAACGTCTCGGCGACTGGGGAATCGACGTCACGAAAGACCTCACGCTTGAGCAGTTCCAGACGATGCTCCGTTGCGAATACGGCGGAACAAACGACGCATATTACACGCTTTACGCGTTTACGGGCGACGAGAAATATCTGCGTCAGGGGGATCGTTTCTACGATTTCGCCGTTCTCAAACCGCTCAACGAAGGACGCGACGAGCTTGAGGGGCGTCACGCGAACACGCAAATTCCGAAGATTATCGGCCTCGCGCACCGTCATGAAGTCGCCGACGACGCGAACGGCGTCGCCGCGTTTAAACTCGCCGACTTCTTCTGGGATCGCGTCGTTCATCATCATTCGTACGCGATCGGCGGACATTCCTCCGGCGAGCATTTTGGTCGTCCCGACGTTCTCAGCGTTCGTCTCACGAATTCAACTTGCGAAACGTGCAATACGTACAACATGCTCAAACTCACGAAATCGCTCTACGAACAAACAGGCGACCCGAGTTATCTGAGCTTTTTTGAACGCGCGCTATACAACCACATCCTCGCGTCGATCAACGCCGACCCCGGCGCGCCGAACTCACTCTATTGCTACTTCGTCCCGTTGCAACAGGGCGCGTTTAAAACGTGGTCAGACCGAGAGAACACGTGGACGTGCTGTCACGGCACGGGAATGGAGAACCACGCGCAGTACAACGGGGAAATTTTCTACCGAGGCAAAGAGGGCGACAAGGACGTCCTTTACGTCAATCTCTTGATTCCGTCTAAGTTGACGTGGGACGAAAAAGACGCGACAATCACGATCTCCAACGACGCCGTCAAAGTTGAAACGAAAAAGGACGCCGAGTTTGTCGTCAAAATTCGCCGTCCGAACAACTGCACAGGCGGAGGCGACGAGGAATATTACTGGGTCGTCGGCGAGAAGTGGAACGCCGGCATGGTTGAAAAACCCCTTCCGTTCGTTCCGCAGTGGAAAATTGAACCGACTCCGGACAATCCCGACGTCGCGGCGTTCTTCTGGGGTCCGTATCTTTACGCGGGCGTAGTCGGCGCCCCGAAGGATCGCGTCGTAGCCGCCGCTGAAGAAGGCGGCGAAGGAATTGCCGTTCTTCCGGTCGTCGTCGCGGAGAATCGCGCGCCGGAAGAACTCGTTACCGTCGACGAAGGAGGGGCCGTTTCGCTTCGAACCTCCGTGGGGCAAACTCCGCTTGTTCCCTTCTACGCCGCGAAACAACGATATTGCGCGTATTTCAACTTCTTCACGCCCGACGCATGGACGCGCCAGAAAGAGGAATACGCCCAAAGACGCGAACGGCAGCTTAAGCTTGCCGAAACCACCGTCGACTTCTTCCAGCCGGGCGAAATGCAACCGGAACGCGACCATAACTTCCAAGGGCAAGGTTCCAACGCGGGAACGGCGTTCGGTAAGAAATGGCGCGACGCCAGAGGCGGCGGCTCTATGGAATTCGACATGAAGACGGACCCGAACCAAACGACGCTCCTCGCTATCCTCTATTGGGGCGGCGAGACGGGAGACCGTCGCTTCTCCGTTCTTGTCGACGGCGTTAAAGTCGGCGAAGAAAAACTTGATATGAACCGTCCGAATCAGTTTTTCTATCAGGTTTATCCAATCGCCAATCCGGATAAGAAAGATTCCGTTCACGTTCGCCTCGAGGCTGTCGAAAGAGCGACGGTCGGCGGATTCTTCGGCGCCAGAACAATCTTAGAATCGGGAAAAGAATTTCTCGACCAAGACTGACGTTTTTTAGTAAAAATCAATTCTAACAGAAGAAATTACAATCATTTTCGTTATTTAATCGAAAAGGAAATTAAGATGAAACAAGCGCTGTTAGTTCTTTCTCTGACGCTGTTCCTCGCGTTTTCTGTAGTTTCCGGAAACGCGGCGGAAGTCAAAGCGAAGGCGTCGGTCGACCCCGCGCAGGTCGGCGAGCCGATTTCCCCCTTCATTTACGGTCAGTTTATCGAACACTTAGGACGCTGCATCTACGGCGGAATCTGGTCGGAGATGCTCCAGGACCGAAAATTCTACGACGCGCCGGCGCTCGAGCCGTGGGAACTCGTCGGCGAGGCGACGTTCACGCATGAGCGCGACGGAAAATTCGTCGGCAAAGCGTCTCCGAAATGGATTTCGGAAAACGACGACGTCTTCGGCGTCCGTCAGGGCAATCTTGAATTCGTCAAAGGGCGTGAATACGTCGGGTATCTTTGGGCGAAAACGGCGGAAGGTCAGAAGATTTGCGTGAATATGATCTTTGGAAACGGGCAGGACGGCAAGACGCTCAAAATCGAGCTTGGCGCCCCGACGCAAACCGCCGAAGACGGCTACGCGCGCTACGCGTTCTCCTTCAAAGCGGACGCCCTTTCCGCCGACAAAGAGTTCGGATCGCTCGCCGTGAATTTCAAAGGCAAAGGCGAAACGCGGCTCGGCTGCGTCTCTCTCATGCCGGCGGACAACATTGACGGCATGCGCCGCGACACGCTCGAACTGCTGAAACAGCTCAACTCGCCGATCTACCGCTGGCCGGGCGGAAACTTCGTCAGCGGCTATAACTGGAAAGACGGCGTCGGAGACCGCGACCGTCGTCCGCCGCGCAAGAACCCTGCGTGGCAGGGGATCGAACATAATGACTTCGGCTTCGACGAATTCATGCTCTTCTGTCGGTTAATCAACACGGAGCCGCTCGTCGCTGTGAACACGGGGGCGGGACAGGTCGATTCCGCGCTTGAAGAGTTGGAATACGCGAACGGCGCCGCCGACTCGCCGCAGGGCAAGATTCGCGCCGCGAACGGACGTCAGGAACCTTACGGCGTCACGCATTGGTGCATCGGCAACGAAATGTTCGGCAACTGGCAGATCGGGCACATGGCGACGGACAAGTATGCGCTCAAGAACAACGAATTCGTCGACGCGTTCCGTAAGTTCGACCCCGATACGAAGCTAACGCTGATCGCGGTCGGCGCGGTCGGCGCTTGGGACGAGCTCATCATGCGCCAGTGCGCGGATCACATGGACTGGATCAGCGAACATTTCTACGTTCAAGAGCGTCCCGACTTGGTTCAGCATGTGGAGCAGGTCCCCAACGCGATTCGACGTATCGCCAACGCGCATCGAAAGTATCGCGCGGAATTCCCCGAACTCAAGGGAAAAGATATCAAAATCGCGATGGACGAATGGAACTATTGGTACGGTCCCCACGTCTTCGGCGAACTTGGAACTCGATATTTCCTGCGCGACGCGCTTGGAATCGCGGAAGGTCTTCACGAATACTATCGCAACAGCGATATTTTCGCGATGGCAAACTACGCGCAAACGGTCAACGTCATCGGCGCGATTAAGACGTCGCAGACGTCCGCCGAATTTGAAACGACCGGACTCGTCCTCATGCTTTACCGTCAGCAGTACGGCGTGAATCCGCTCAAGGTCGAAGCGGATCGCCCGTACGACGTCGCCGCCGCCACGACGGAAGACGGCAAAACGCTCACGCTCGCGATCGTCAACCCGACGGCCGACCAAGCGACGTTTGACGTCAACTTCAACGGTCTCAAACTCGCCGACACGGCGGAACGTTTCGAAATCGCCGATTCTGATCAGCGCGCGTACAACGACCCAGACGCGGGTCGCCGCGTCGATATCGTCAAATCGACCGTCGACGGAATCGCGGGCGGCTTGACCGTCGCGCCGCAAAGCGTGACGCTCTATCGAATCGCGATCGAGCAATGACGCGTTAACGAATCGTTAAACGACGAAACGACAGAACGCTCCCGTCGACGTGAAATTCGACGGGAGCGTCTTTATTTATGGAACGCGAGAAAAATAAAAACGCCAGAACCGTTTCCAGTTCTGGCGTTTTTTTCGGAGGATTCCCTGAATTCGTTCCTAACCGTCGAGAAGAAGTCGCCGGAAACAACCCAAAATTCCGTCTCTCGGCTCGTCATGCGCGACGCGCCGCTCTTCCTGATCGCGACGTCGAAGCTCGTACCCTTCGACGTCGCCTTGGTTCGATTTTTCCGAATCCCGCGATCGTTATGGTCTCGTCTTACGGCGACAAAACCGCCCAGACGGACGCCGCGCGGCGCCTCGAAGGTTAACCCCAACCTCCGACGTCGCCCGACGCCGAACCCATAACAATCCCGGCGCGAATCCGACCTTTGTCATCCGTGACACGGGCGACTAGCGCCCCTGACTTCCCTGTCAGCTCGTCGGATGGATTTCGCTTATTGAACGTCCCAGTTTTCGAGGGGACGACGTCGCGCTGGAGACGCGACGTTTTGGCTTCGATTCCGCTTCCGCCGTTTCGTCTCTCAAAAAGTTCATGATCTTGTCGCGAGACGTTTCCGGATCGTGAGGCGCGCCCATCGTCTCGACCGCGTCTGAGACGCCGAGCAGCACCGAGCGTTTCACGCCTTCTCGAATCCATTCAAAAAAATTGAAGTCCATTTCTTACCCCTTTGTCGTTAGCGGGAACCGCGCTTCTTCGCGGCGTTCCTTCATTTGCTTTCAACGCGTTTACAGTAGGAAAACAAGCGTAGCGCGTCAAGCTCGGTTTGAAAAATTTTTTAGCGCCGCGTAAGAGAAACGCGGCGCACGGAGAAACGCGTAGAAAAGCGTTAGATAAACTATTGTAAACTCGCGTGATAGAAAAACGAAACGTTTTTATCACGCGCCGGAGCCCTCGCTTGCGCCGGAAGGAACTCGCGCGACAGCCTGGGGTAAAACGTCGCCAATTGCGGCGCGAAAAACGAGCGACGCCTGATAATCGAGGGGCGTCTCCGTCTTATTTACGACGACGAAAGGCGCGCCCGCGTCGCATTCTCGCGGCAATCCCGCCGCAGGATAGACCTGAAGCGACGTCCCCGCAACGACGAGAAGTTTCGTCTCCCACATTGCGCGTCGCGAAGCGTTAAACGCCGCCGCGGGAAGCTCTTCGCCGTAGAAAACGACGTCCGGTTTGAGAACGCCCCCGCATTCGCAGCGCGGCACGCGTCCCGCGAGCATATCGTTCGAAAAAAAAGACTCTTCGTAACGACGATCGCAGGTCGTGCACGTCGCGCTTCGAAGCGTCCCGTGAATTTCATGAACCTTCGTCGAACCGGCCAGTCCGTGAAGCCCGTCGATATTCTGCGTCACGACCTCGACCGATTTGCCGCAGCGCCGTTCCAATTCGGCGATCGCCAAATGTCCGGCGTTCGGACGGGCGTCCGTTATTCCTCGATAAAAAGCGGCGAAAAAGGAATAGAACCGCTCAGGATTCTCGTGGAAAAATTCGATCGAGAAAATTTCTTCCGACGTAACGCTATAAATGCCCGTCGTCGAACGAAAATCGGGAATTCCGCTCTCCGTCGAGACGCCCGCGCCCGTAAGAAAAACGATCTTCCGCGCCGCCGCAAAATACTTCGCCAACGCGTCCAATCCTCGTTCGCGTTCGTCTTTTGGCGAACTGTCGTAAACAATGGATTCCGTCATGGCTTCGCTCCGTCGCGACAAAGGGGAAGTTACTCGTCGTCTTCGTCGAACGCGTCGTCGCGATCGTAACCGTCGTCGTATCCTTCGTCGGCGTCTCTATCGTCCTCGTCGTAATCTTCCTCGCCGGCGCGTTCGAAGCCGTCGTTGACGAGATTTTCGCGAAACTCGTCGTCGTCGTCCTCGTCGTCGCGCAGGAAATCCTCGAGACGTTCGTCGCTGAGGGCGACGCTCCGCGCGACGTCGGAATATTCGTCGCGTCCATGTCTCGAACCGGACCCTCGGCGCGCTTCGACGAAGTCGTCAAGACCGGCGTTAGAGCCCGTCATGACCCCGCCGTTTCGCCAATAATCGTTTTGAATTTCACGCCGCGCGTTTTCGTATTTCCGTCGATAGAACTCGCGTTCTTCCTCCGCCTTCGCCTCTTTTTCCGATCGGAAGTCCTCTTCCTCGTCGTCCCCTTCCCAGAAATCGACCTCTTGTCCGGTAAGATTGCAGACGAGCGTATGCGTCATGACGTCAAAAACGTCGACGCGTGAAAGACTTTCGCCGGAAATATTAAGACGGTCGCAGGTCTGCCAGAAGACGACGTAACCGCGCTCGCCGTCCTCGAATTTAAGAGCTTGCGCCGTGCTCGATAGATCGAGATAGAAGAAATTGACCTCGTATCCGTCGAGAAGGCAGTCCGCGACGACGCGTTCGACTTCAGATTCTTCAATCTCGTCGTATTCCGCGTGAAGCCCCGAAAGAATACTTTTAGCGGCCTCGTCGAGATCGACTTCTAGCGGAAAAATCGCGATCGACCAGAAGCTGCCCTCCGGACTGTCGACCGAAATACCATAGGTTCCCTTATCCCACGTTTCCGTCTGGACCGTCCAGTTGGTCGGATAGATAAAGCGGACCCCAAGATCGTTATATTCCTTGTAGTCTCTGGATTTAGTCATTGAAGCGTTCTATCCGGTTAGAGGCAAAATTGATGAAACGACGCGCGCGACGTGGCGCGTCGAAAGGACAAGCGCGCTATAGGCGTTCTCGGTCAGGAAAGCTCGTCGGGCGCGGAGCCTAAAACTCCGGGAACGCCAGGCGCGCTTTTATTTTGACCGACGACTTTAGCGACAAGTTCCCTGGTAACAGGGGAAATCACGCCGTTTTCCGTCACGATACCGGCAATAAGTTCGGCGGGAGTCACGTCAAACGCGGGGTTATAGACGTCGATTCCGTCGGGCGCGGTCTGGCGGCCAAAACCGCGAACGATCTCGTTCGGATCGCGTTCTTCAATTGGAATACCGTCGCCGTTTTCGAGGGTCAGGTCGAAGGTCGACCTCGGCGCGACGACGTAAAATGGAACGCCGTGCGCTTTCGCGACGAGCGCGACGGAATAGGTGCCGATCTTGTTCGCCGTGTCGCCGTTCGCCGCGATGCGATCGGCGCCGACAAAAACCGCGTCGATCTTGCCCTGACGCATGACGGTCGCCGCCATATTGTCGCAAATCAACGTGACGTCGATTCCGTTTTCATGAAGTTCCCACGCGGTAAGACGCGCGCCCTGAAGTAGCGGACGCGTTTCGTCGGCGTAAACGCGGATTTTTTTACCCTGCTCCTCGTTCGCCCAATAAAAGACGGCAAGCGCGGTCCCGTACTCCGCCGTCGCGATTCCTCCCGCGTTGCAGTGCGTCAAATAGCGCCCGCCGTCTTTGACGAGCGACGCGCCGTAACGCCCCATTTTGCGACATAGAACGACGTCCTCGTCGTAAATCGCGAGCGCCTCGTCCAAGAGCGTCGCGGCAATCTCCTCGACGGAAACAGTTCCCCGTAAAGCTTCGCCCTTCGCGCGCATCCGATCGAGCGCCCAAAACAAATTCACCGCCGTCGGACGGCTCGTCGCAAGATACTCGACGACCTCGACGAGCCGCGCGAAAAATTCGTCCTCGCTCGGCTCGCGACGCGTTCCGTCGGCGTTGCGAAAGACCGTCTGAAGTCCGACGCAAACGCCGAAGGCGGCGGCGATCCCGATCGCGGGCGCGCCGCGAACGCGCAGCATTTTGATCCCTTCCCAAACGGATTCAATCGTTCGACATTCAGTATATCGAACCTCCGTCGGCAGCAGCGTCTGATCGAGCAGAACGAGCGTCCCGTCGCAAAAAGCGTCGAAGGAGCAAACGGAATCCGACTTTTTCCAAAGAACAGGACGAATTCTAGGCATGAGGTCTCTCCATACGGGCGGGGCGGTCCCTCGCAAAAAGGGAGTGTCTATTGTTATTGTTTTTTCTTCGGAGTCGTCAATTCGTCGAACGTCGCGTTCAGAAGCTCTTTCAAAAAAACGCCGCTTATTTCGTCGTCGACCCGAAGCATTTCTTTGGCTCCCTCGTATGGAAGTTCGAGGGGCGCGCTTGGCATTAATCGTCTCGAAGAATCCGTGAGCTTTACGAGAAATCGGTCGTCATAAATTCCGCCGACGACTTTCCCGCGAAAATAAACGACGAATTCTCCCATCATCGCACGGTATGAAACGTCGCCCGCCGACGACAATCGGTCCAAAACGGAACGTAAATACTCTTTACTCGACGCCATCCTGTTCCCCCTCTTCGAAAACGCCGATTCAGACTCTTCCGCGAACGTCCCGCTCAAGACGAGGAATCGAGTTGACGCCGCAAACCTCGACGTCGACTTCCCTCCTTCACGCAACGATTCGCCGTCGCGCCTCCAGGCGGGAATCGTTGGGAAAATATCGTCTCCGCTTGGCGGGACGTCAGCGAATTATAACGACGGGAACTCGGATTTCAAGTCATTTTGAAGACGGGGACGCGTCGGAAGGCTCGACGCGTATGTCGTAAACCTCAAGAACGGCAATTCTCTCATTATTGCGACAGAACGGATTCGGAAGAGGATCGCGCAATCTCTTAATCAGAACAGGACGCGCGCGCTTCGCGACCTGGGCGTCAAAGGGCGAAACCCCGCTCGGGCGGCGCTGCGTCACGTAAAAGCCAAACACGCCGAGTCGCGCGAACGTCGTCGGTTCGGAAATCGTCGCGACCTCCCGCGTCGCGAACGTTCCCCACAGTTTGTAATAGTAAAGCGTCGGCGACGAGAACGAGCCGAACAACACGCCGGAAGGGCGTCCTTCGTCCTGCGCTTTCCTCGTCAATTCGCGCAGACGCGCGGCGACGTCGTCGTCAAACGCGTCCCAATAGAAAGTCGGCTCATGCCCCAATCTCGTCGCGCCGACGAGTCCCCCGACGGCGGCGCTATAAAAAGAAAGATACTGCGGCGCGATAAGGATTAAGTCGGCGACGCCGGGCGCAAGGAACGCGATCGTCGTCGCGAATCGCAAGATCGCCGCGCGCCGCCGTCCGAGCGACTCGTTCCAAAGCCGTCGCGCCGTCAACGCCGCGCCAAGTCCTCCGAGGAGCCCCCAGAAACTCGTCGAAGCGACGAGCAACCGAACGCCGTCGTGAACGGGAACGCCGGGAAACGCGCGCGTGATCGGAAACGTCGTTCCGAGCGCAAACGCTGCGAAAACGAGCAGACGCGCTACGGCGCGCTCATCCTGATTCGCCGACGCTTCCAGTCGTCGACCGAACGCCGTCAAGGCAAGCGTCGCCGGCGCGAGCGCCGTCAGGAAAAAGGGAACCGTCGCGACGACCCAGAAAAAACCGTTCCACCATGGAAGAGGCCGGTCGAGCGAGTAGAACTTGCCAAAGAAGTACGACGGAATATTTAGCCCTAAAAATTCACGATGGGTGTTGCGGCGCAGAAAAGTTTCCAGTCCCTGGACAGGTTCAAACCACAGGGGAGGACTGACAAGCCAGAAAAAGACCAGACCAATCGCGACGCCGAGCGCAAGTCGGAAAGCGACGCGAAAATCGACGATTCGTTTCGGACGCGCCAAGAGCGACTGCAACACAAAAACGACGGCAAAGGGCGCGACGAGCAGAAAGCCGCTGAATTTCGCGCTGAAGGACGCCCCGAGCGCGAGGCCCCAAAGAACCGCGCCAAGAGTCCGACGTTCCGCCGTCGGGAACAAAGACCACGCCAGCAGCCAACTTGAGATCAGGAGCGAATCGCCGCCCCCTATAAGCGCGTGTCCGAAAACATGAGGACAACTGATCGTCCCCACGACCGCGGCGAGCCCCGCGCCGACGCCAAAGGAGCGCGACGTCCTGAGAAAAACGGCGGTCGTCGCCAGCGTCAAAAGACAGATCCCGCCGAATCGATACGCGACTTTTTCCGAAAAAAGGGCGTCGACGCGAACGGCCCGTGCAAGTCTCGCGCCGACAGCGATCATTATCGAATAGCCCGCGGGATGTCCTTCTCGATATATGAGATGCGGAAAGCCGATCGCAACGTACTGACGCGTAAAAAGTTCGCGCCGCGACGTCGCCTGCGCGATCGCAAGGCGCGGTCCCTCGCGTAAATCGGTCGCAGCCGCCTCGGATTCGGGAGCGTTCGACCGCAGCGCGCCGTGGCCCAGCGCGAGCGCGTCGAGCCACGCGCCGACGCGTTCGGCGCGCGAAAACGCGTCCCCTTCGTCCCAAGTCAGCGGAAAACGATCCGCGCTGGCCGTCGCAAAGAAAAGCGTCGTCAACGCCACGCAAAACGCGGCAAGCGCCGTAATTTTACCGCGCGACGACGCAATTTGAGGCGGCGCGTCAGCAGGACTATCTTCGGTCATATATTCGTAACCTCGTCAATGTTACCTTCGACAAGGTTGTTGAACGCCGCGACAATTTCGTCGCGTCCCTCTTGAGACTGTCCGTAGACGCGGCACACTCTAATGCTTTTTGGCGATTCTCGAAGAATCGGATCCTGAAGCAGCGGAACGACCGCGTTTGTTTCCGGCTGATAGAGATAATTCTTAGACGCGACCGATTCGGGACGATAGGACGCGCGCGCAACGTCGAAACGGAGCGGCATCGTCTGCAACGCCGTCGGCAGTTTCTCGCGTAACGCCGCTTCAAAAAGCCTCGTCGAGGAGAAAACGGACGAGCGTTCGGAGTCTCCGTCTTTGAAAAGGAACGTTTTTTCCGCAATCATTCGCCATGCGATCCGGCGTTCGAGAAGATCGCGCCATGACTTGGCGAGGTTTTGCTTTCGCGGATCGTCGGAACGATCCCACGTCCTCACGTCTGACAACAGCGACCAATCGGTAAAGCGAAGGTATTCGTCCAGAGAATCGATCGGATTGCCGTACGGATAGAGCAGGTCGGCGCCCTCGCGGAAGAGATCGGCAAGCTCGACGTCAATAGCGCGAACCGTCCGGTGATAGTAGACGGAACGAAACAGCCCTGAACGAGCTTCGAGAAAACTCACAAGCGACCCGACGCCTTTACGGTGCAGCGTAAGTCCGCGATCCGTAAAGAACGAGTAATGAATCAAACGATTGAGATCGTACGGCTTCACGCTCACGCCTGACGCGTACGCGTCGCGAAGCACGAAATCCATATTGTCGACCGTGTATAGCCCCGAGAAAAGAAGTCGCAGCATCCGCAGCCACGCCGGACGGCGTCGGTCGGCGTCTTCCGAACGGGGACGGACGATGAGAAACGCGACGTCGTCGGGGAAAAGGCGCTCGCCCTCTTTGAAGACGCCGCTCGGAGAGCGACGAATTCCGGAAATCGTGTCGGCGAGTTCTCTGCGCACGATTTCCGCGCCGAGCGTCTCGTGCGTCAACTGGTCGCCCGTGGGCGTCTTATAGCGCGAAAGGTAATTGTCGTCGAAGAAATGTCCGAAGGGCCCGTGGCCGACGTCGTGAAGAAGTCCGGCGACGCGAAGAAGCTCTTCCACGCACCGCCGCGAAGGAACCGGACGACGTTCTTCCGCGCTCTCCCCTTCGAGAAGGGACGGATTCTCTTCAAAAACGCGATAGAAGCTCTCATGCCAAGCGTCCCAGACGCGGCTCGCGAGGCGCATCGTCCCGAGCGCGTGAGGAAATCTCGAATGTTCCGCCGTCGGATAGACGAGCCACGCCGTTTGAAGTTGATGAATCTGACGCAAACGCTGGAGCCACGGGGAGTCGACCAAATCCCGTTCGTAAGCGGTTTCGCCCGGTTGCGGCTCGCTCGAAGGAGACGCGATCGTTATATATCCATGAATCGAATCGTGAACAAGTGTTTCCGACTGATAACGTTCCTTAATAAAATCGTCTGACACGTTTTTCTCTCGTGAAGCGCTCAGGCGCAATCTCTCCGGCGCGTAGAAAAGGCCCCGCTCCGCTGTGAACTGAGGAAATTGCGTAAAATATTAAAACTGTTCCTGAACGTTTGTTAAAAATAATGGAAATATTGCCCGCGAATCCGTCAACCCGACTGGCGTCATTCCATAAAAACGGTTATATTGACTTAGTATGGGGTCGGCGGCGCCTGTCGCGCCACGACGACTGTATTTTTCCCATTTGTAAGGAGTTTGCAAGTATGAATAAGCAGAAATTGCGAGTTTTTTTATCCGTGGTCTGCTTCTTCCTTACGACTTCGGCGCTCTATGCGCAGCAGTTTAAATTAGACCGTTGCTTCCCGCAATCGACGCAAATATACTTCTCCATTGACAACGTCAAGAATCTTGGCGACCACTGGAGCGCGACGAAACTTCACGAGGCGCTCGCGTCGCCGCAATTTCAAGAGTTTCGCGACTCGCTTCGTCAGCAGATCGAGGAAGCGTGGCCGAATCGTCTAGGACTCAATCTTGAAGACTTCACGGCGTTGCCGTCGGGCGAAATCGCCGGCGGTTTGATCGCGATTCCGGGTAAAAAGCCGGGATTTGCCGTGATGATGAACGTCGCCGGAAACGCGTCGGAGGTCAACGACTTTCTCGTGAGGCTCATTCGTCAGACGACGAGCAAGCAGAACGGCGAAGCGACCAAGGAACGCATTGTCGTCGGTCGTCAGTCTGTCGAAGCGACCGTTTTGACGTTCCCGAATTCGAAAACGGGGTTGGTCACGACCGCGTGGTACGTCGCGTTGCCGCAGCTTCTTATCGCGACCGACCAGAAATATCTCGCGGAACTGTTGCTTGCGAAGCTCGCGGGCGGCAAAGAGCCGGCGCTCGACGAACGTCCGGAATATAAAGCAGTTTTCGCGCGCTGCGCGCAGGACGCCAAGTCGAAGGCCGCGCCGCAGATTCGCGTCTTCGCGAGTCCGCTCCTCGCGGGCGAGGCGATCCGTTCGCTCGTGCCGACGGAAGATCTCAAGGGAAAATCGCCCTTCGCGGTCCTTTCGAGTCAGGGCTTCGACGGAATCAAGGGCGTCGGCGGCACGATCGATTTCACGACGGACAACTACGAGTGCGTCTATCGCTTGAAGGTCTACATTCCAGAAGCGCCGACTAAGGCGCTACGCGCGCTCTCCTTTACGAACTCCGACGTTCTTGAACCGCCCAAGTGGGTCGGTAAAAACGCGGCGCGTTACACGCTGGTCAACCTCAACGCGCTCACGACCTTCAATAATCTCGGACCGCTCTTCGACGCGTTCATCGAGACCGACGGCGCGTGGAACGACGTCCTCGACTCGCTGGAAAACGACAAGCTCGGGCCTCAGGTCAACGTCCGTTCCGATTTAATCGCGAATTTCGGACGCCAGATTTCCTCGACAAACGAATTTGACCAGGACGCCGTCGCCGACGGCGAGAAGTTCCTCTTCTCCTTCAACATCGTCGAAGGCAAAGAGGAGATCGTCTCCGACGCGTTGACGAGGATGTTCGAATCCGACCCCGACTTCCAGAAGGTCCAGATTTCGGGCAACGTGTTCTGGCAGTACGTTCCGCAGAAGCAGAATGAAAAGGCGAGTTCGACGACGCGTCCCGGCGGCGTCCGCCCCGGCGCAGTTCGCCCCGGCGCGGTCCGACCTGGAGCCGCTCGTCCCGGCGCTCCTCAACCGAAAGCGGAACCTGGCGTTGAAACGGAACTCATCAAGGGCGCGGTTTTCGGCGTCGCCAACGGCGCGTTCTACGTCTCCAACGACGTTAAACAGCTCCAGAACAAGGTCTTCAACCTTCCCGCCGACGCTCCGTCCGTACTCGACTCCCCCGAGCATAAGCGCGCGATGCAATATCTAGCGCAGGAGCCCGCGGCGGCAAACGGCGTCTTTGCGCGAGGGTACAGTCGCAATATCGACGGACTTCGCGAAAACTACGAGTTGTTCCGCCAGGGTAAGATTCCCACCGGCAAGACGCTCGGCGCAAGACTCCTCAACGTAATTCTCACCCCGCCCGGCCAGAAGACGCCTCGCGAAATCAAATTCGACGGTTCCGCGTTGCCGCCTTTCGACAGCTCGATCGCCGACACGATCGGTTTCAGCGTCTTCTTCGGCGTCGTCGAGGACGACGGGCTCTTCTGCAAGGGCTTCTCGATCGGTCCGGAAAAGTGAGACGTTGAAACGCCGATATGACGTTAACCGTAAGAGCCGCGTTCGTTGTGGACGCGGTTCTTCTTTTTTAAACGAAGGAACCTAACGCTTTATGAAGAGAGAAATCGTCGTCGGAGTCACGGGGCGCCGTCATATCGTTCCTGACGCTATTCCCGCGATTGAGAACGCGAGTCGCTTGTTGACGCGAACGCTAAACGACGCGGCGGAAGAGACAGGCGCGACGATCTGGGTCTGCACCGGCTTGGCGGTCGGCGCGGACACGGTCGCGGCGCGCGCCGTTTTGGAAGAAAAAGAACGGGGCGCGGGCTCGCGGCTCCGCCTTCGCGCCGTTTTGCCAATGCCCCATGAAGACTACCGCGACGACTTCAAATCCGACGAACTCGAAGAATTTGAGTCGATCCTATCGCGGTGCGACGAGATCGTCGAAACGCCGCGAAGAGTCGACGCGTCGGGTCAATGGAACCGCGTCGAGCAGTATTCCGCGCTACACGACTATCTCGTCGCAAACTCCGACGTTCTCCTCGCCTACTGGAGCGGCGACGCGTCGACCGTCAAACCGGGCGGAACCGTCGACGTCGTTCTGAGCGCGACGTGCGAGTTTTACGCGGGCCGTCCCGGCGCCGTCGTCAACGTCCTGACCCCCGAGAACAGACGCGTCAGAACGCCGGACGGCGTTAAAACATATTCTCCCGAGATACTCGCTAATCCCGGCGCTATTTCCGTCGCGACGTTCGGTTGCGAATTGGACGAAATAACGCGTTTCCTTGTGCAAATTGCTCGATAACGGCGACTTTTGCAACTCAATCGCTTGACGCGGGACGCCGATTGTCAACGCCTCACTTTACCGTCAGTCTGAACGCATCTCAATCTCGGCTCAAAACGCTTGAATTTTGCGGCGGACTAGAGTAGGATTAAGCGGGTCGTTGGATTTCTTTCAGATATAGCAAGTTTTTCATATCTGTAGGAGCTCCGACGCCCTCTTTCTTTTGAACAATTACATGGACTCTGTCTCATGAAACGTGAAGACATACTCAAAATGGCTCATGACGTCGTTGAAAAACGCGCGGTTGAGTCGGATTATATAGAATACAAGCGTTCGGCTGACGTTAAAGATGGGATTCTCAAAACAGCTTGCGCTTACTGCAACAACCTCATGAACCGTGAAATTGGTCTGATCTTCATCGGAATCGAAGAGGTCGACGACGTTGATAAAGGAATTAAGGCCATTCCGAAGCGCCCCATTTTGGGCGTCGACGAAGGAAAGATTGAATCGGTCGAAAACGGTCTGAAATCGTTGCTTGGCAACATTTTTCCTAAGCCAAATTATCAACTTCTACAAGACGAGATAGACGGAAAAACATATATTATCGTCGCTGTTGAACCGGGAAACGACGGACCGTATGAAACAAAGCGTCAGGCGGAAAACGATAAGCGTATTAATCTAAAAGCGGGCAGATATATCAGAGTTCGGCGGGACACAAGAACGCCGAACAGTCGTGAAGAATTTGAACTCCTCAAAAAATTTGCGGAATTCCACTTTTCCTCGGAACTAAACGAAACAGCGACGATTGACGACCTTAATTACGAATACATGAAGGAATACCTTGTCGCGACGCGCGCAAAGGACGATATTCGTTCGTTGCCAAAGCTTGAAATGGCTAGGGCAATGGGCTTGGTTAGTCAAAGCGAGTACGGAGGATATCGCGCGAAGAATTTTGCCGTCCTAATGTTTGCGGATAAACCTCAATCACTTATTCCCTACGCGAGGGTTGAACTCATCCGCGAAGCGATCGGAACGGGCAAAATGGTTTCTCAGGTCTTTGACGGACCGGTTTGGATTCAAGCCAAACGCGTCATTGATTTCTTCCGAGAAATGATCATGACCTCGTACACGATTCGCGAGCCGGACAAGGTCGGTCATAGAATCGTCTATAACTACCCTTTGGCGATGTTTGCCGAGCTCGCGACAAATTGCATTCTCCATAAAGAGTACGCCCGAAAGGAGTACATCGGGATTTACGTTTACAAAGACCACATTTCTTTCGTGAATCACAACAGACCCGTTCCACCCGTTACGATTGAGGCGATGAATAGCGACGTGGAATTTCGCAATCGCGTTTATCTTAATCCGGAGCTGAAAGAAATGTTCTTCGCGCTCGACCTCATCGAATCTTACGGGTCGGGAATACGCAGAGCCAAGAACGCCATGAAGGACAACGGCTCGCCCGAGCTTGTCTTTGAACCGACGAACGACGACGACGATTACACAATGGTCACAGCGTATATTAACGAAGAGTTTGCGAGAATCCAAGCAGAAGAAAACCAAGGGGGAGCCAGTCGAAAAACAACCAAGAAAAGACCAAGAAACAACCAAGAAAAGACCAAGAAACAACCAAGAAACAACCAAGAAAAGGGCGCCGGAAAGAACGACGTCGAGCGTCGAGTTGTGGAACAACTCCTTTTCGATCCAACGGTTACGAAAAAGAGACTCGCCGTCCTTTTAGGAGTCGGCGAGTCTAAAATAAGGTATTATCTCGAAAAACTCAAGCGCGACGGAAAAATCGCCCGAAGCGGATCGACAAAAGCCGGACGCTGGATCGTCAACTAAAAAAGAGACGGCGGCACGACGTTCAATCGCGCCGGGGCGAAACCAATTGTCACGGCGATTACTGATAACGCTTCAACGTCGCCCAGACGTCCTTATAGGCGGCGTCGCGTTTCGTGCCGTCGTGGACGGCGTTTTCGAAGTCCGTATAGTCGATCGTAACCGCCTCGCATTTGACGATCTCCATCCATGAAATGCGGTTGAAATCCATGCGGTATGGATAGTCCGAATGCGGCGTGTTCATGACCCTTGGCGTGACGCCGTACGTTTTGCAGAGTTTCTCCAAATCGCCCTTAAACCGCGCGCGAACATGAATCAGATTTGCGTCGTTCTTATTCTGTACCGCGCTGAAAAATCCGTGTTTCGTGAAGAGCCACATATGCTTTTCTCCTTTCTCGTCGTTCAAAAGGCGTTCTCTTAGCGTTTTCAACGGCAAAATGCGACGTCTGCGCCAGACTACTTCTGATACCGTCTCATTGTCGACCAAACGCCCATATACGCGGAATCGCGCTCGGTTCCGTCGTGAACGGCGTTCTTGAAGTTCGTGTAGTCGATCGCCATGATCTCGTTTTTGGCGATTTCCGCCAACTTCTCGCGGTCAAAGTCCATGCGGTACGGATAGTCCGTATCCGGCAGGCTCACGACCTTCGGCTCGACGCCATACGCTTCGCAGAGCTTTTCCAAATCGCCCTGAAATCGCGCCCGAACGTGAATCAAACTCGCGTCGTCCCAATTCTGAACCGCGCTGAAAAAACCGTGTTTCGTGAATAGCCACATATTGAAAGCTCCTTGTAAAAAGCGCCGTGATTCGTTCATCCCCGAAGAGAACGCTTATATTATCGCCGTCGTTGAATTTCTTGCAATAAATTTTTGTTTTTTCAATTCAGTGCGGGGATAAGAAAAGGTCGTTCAAGTTAGCCGCCTGATTTTCGGAACGGCTCGACCCCTCTTTGCCGACGCCGCGTAAAATAAATATCACCGGTTGTCTTTACGCAGTAAGCGCTATAATCGCCTGAGGTTCGCGCCTCTCAAACGACGATAAAACCCAAGTCGTCACGCGCCCTCGACTCGTTACGATTTGGGCGCGCTAAGAGCAAGCGAATACGGCTTTAGTCGCAAAATCCGGTATAAAAACTAATCCCGTGAGAAAGAAACCATGGACTATTACACTCGGGAACAGATTCCAATCCTTGCATTTGACGAAGACCCCGAATCGATCGCCCGAGAGTTAATCCGGCAAGCGTTATGTGAGAAACCGTGCAATATCGTTTTCATTGAGGTTCGGGGTAAATTGTCCGGAGTCGCCAGCTACGGGGATATCCTTCGCGCCGGAAAAGGAGCGATTCCCGTCAACCGAAATTTTACGTTCCTTAAAGGAAAACAGTTCGTCAAGGCTCGTGAAATATTCCGCGAAAAACCCAATATCAACGAGATTCCGGTCGTCGACGCGGAGAGTCGTCTGCTCGGCATGTGCAGTCGAAACGACGATCTACTGTATCTCGAATACGCTAATCCTTGGGAAGGAAACCGTTACCTCAAACCACTTCTCGATCGCGTCAAAACGGTTTGCGTCGTTCGTCCGCCGGAGGGCGACGTCCGAAGGAGGCGGATTGTCGACCGCTGGACGGAAGAATTCGAAAAACGCGGAGTTCCATGCGAATCGATCGATTTTGAAGCGGTTCCTCGCCTACAGCATGAGAAAACCGCGATTCTCTTAGCAGACGAAGAAACGAAACAAGGGGCCGCAGCGACGTTCATCGCGCTCGACGAAGACGTATGCCTTGCCGACGTCGTCTACACGTTCAGGGAGTTTGAACGTCTGAGTTTTGAACACGGTTACGACGAACTCGTCAGGAATCTCGCGGATTCCGGAATTAAAATTTATAACATGTACTATACCGTCGACGAAAGCACGGAGGGACGTCGGCGGCTCTGGAACGGCATGCGCGACTGGAAAAAACAGTTAGAGTCGAAGGATTCTCTAAAGGCGAGATACAATCGTCCTTATGTTTTCCCGGACTGCGCTCGGGATTTCTACGGCGAGCTTTATACGGAGAGTTATGCGGCGGAGGTCGGGAGGTTTTCATTCCGCATTGAGACCAACAACGTCTATAGTCGTCTGAAGGACGTTAAAAGCCGTTATCTGAACGTCGTCAACGGCGAACGCGTAACAATCGGACAGCCGACAGAGGCGGATCGCACGATCTGGTTTTTCGGTCCTTGTCTCATCATCGGCAACTATGTAGAGGATCGACACACCGTTGAAAGTTTCCTTCAGGAACGGTTAAATCGCGAGGGATACTCGTGCAAAGTCGTTAATTGCGGCTGCTATGAAGAATCGCCTTATCAAGAAATCATTCATATCACGTCGACGCCGATGAAGCCGGGGGACGTCGTCGTTTTCAATTTGGACAATCGCACCTTCGACGCTGCGGAATCGATCGATTTGACCGAAATTCTCGATCAAAACGACGTGCCGACGGGTTGGCTTCTCGAACACCCGATGCACTGCAATCATAAGATTAATAAGATCTACGCCGACGAACTCTTTGACCGCATGGTTCGAGACGGAGCGTTAACCGAACGCGTCGATAAGAATGAAAATAGAACGATGCTCTCCAGCGAGCTCGCCGTCAAAACACTCTACCTAGACGTTCATTTTGACGGTTTTCAAGCGTCGCCGAACGAAACGACCGGCGCCGTTGGAATGCATGCCAATCCGTTCACGCTCGGACATCGCTATCTCGTCGAAACAGCTTCGAAACAAGTGGATCAGCTGATCGTACTCCTGATTGAAGACGAGTTTGGAGAGTTTAGCTATGCGGAACGGTTAGCCATGGCGGTCGAGGGAACTCGCGATCTTCCGAACGTCAAAATATTCCCAGCCGGTCCGTTCCAAGCGTCGCGAAACATGTTTCGAGCGTATTTCATCCAGATTGAACCTTCTAGCATGCGCGAAAGTTCCCTCGCAGACGTCCTTATCTTTGCTAAACCGATTGCAAAACGGCTCAATATTACGCGACGGTTCGTAGGAGACGAACGCCATAACCCGAAGATGCAATTCTATAACGATCTGGCAAAGGAAATCATGCCCCAATACGGTATCGAAGTCGTTGAAATTCCGCGCGCTCAAGTGAAAGGTCGCGCTATTTCTGCCTCCCTCACGCGCAGCGCCGCTGTCGAGGGCGACCGGGAAACGCTCCTCGAAAACGTCCCGGAAACGACGCTTAAGTTCTTAATAGGCGAAGAATGACGACGATCTGACAAGTCGACGTCGTCCCAACGCGGCGCCAGGCTGATCGTATACGCTCGACCAGGCGTAAGTCCGCCTTTTCGGTCGGCGCTACAGATTTCGCAACCTCGAAAAAGAGAAGACAGCTTGCGCGAGGACGTCGTCGGGATATAACAAAAGGACGCTTTGCCGGGCAGC
>Ga0256407_10001383_pt1 | contig 51708 bp, 48 predicted proteins | sample RumenRJG_04DNA_FD_193489 | JGI IMG/M metagenome (GOLD analysis project Ga0256407, IMG submission 193489) | Bovine rumen microbial communities from Lethbridge, Alberta, Canada - RJG_04 | ecosystem: Host-associated > Mammals > Digestive system > Stomach > Rumen | place: Canada: Alberta... | reverse complement strand
CCGCGACGTGCCGGGGCTCGTGATCTACGCGCAGGACGGGCGCACGAACGACACGCGCGTCATCGCGCGCGAGGCGCGCCGTGGCGACGTTCTCCTCACGCGCGTATGGCTGCCGTCGCCGGGGTTCTCGGACCTGGACCAGCTGCGCTTTGAAATCGCCCGCGCCTACCTGCGCGCGTGGATCGACCGCGCCGCGCCGCGCGGCGTGACGGCGGGCGAGCTGCCGGACTGGGTGGCGCAGGGCGCGTTGCGCGCGGCCGACGCGCAGACCGTCCATGACGACGTGCGGTTCGTGCTGGGGCTCTGGAGCGCGGCGCGCCTGCCGTACTTCCCCGCGCTCTGCTCGGACCTGCGCGTCGCGAAGGGGCCGGCCGCCGCACTGCCCGGATACGTCGTCGCCTACATGCGCGAGCGCCATTTGTTCAAGGAGGTACTGGAACGTCTGGCGTCCGGGAAGCCCTGGGACGGCGCGTGGCTGGCCGAGAGGCTGACGGGCGAGAGGGAGCCGTCCGAGCAGGACCGCATGTCCGACGAGCGCCTTGCGCGCCTTTCCCGCGCGGTGTTGTCGCCCGGGGAGGCGAGCGCGTGGGACGTGCAGACGTTCGCCTCGCGCCTTCGTCTCTATCCGGCGACATTCGCCGACCGTGCGTCCGGCGCGTCGTGTTCCTTTGCCGAGGCCGTGGACCGGGCGGCGACTGACGAGTCCGTGCGTCTGGCGGCCGCGCAGAAGGCGCGCGAGATGCCGATGTACGTCGTCGGCCGGGGCGAGAGGCTGGCGGCGGCCGGCGAGGCGTACCGGAAGTTCCTCCTCGCGGTGGCGCGCGGCGAGCCGCCCGCCGACTCGAAGAAACTTCTTCGGGAAGCCGACGCGCTCCTCGCTCCGCTTCTCGCCGAGTAGGCGCAGGCTGCGGAATTGTGGTATACTACCTGCGGAAAGGCGTGATATGACAGTGACACTCAAAATCGAGAAGACGGTCTACGGCGGCGACGGGCTGGGCCGTCTCGGCGACGGGCGCGTGGCGTTCGTGCCGGGCGCATACGCAGGCGAGACGGTCAAGGCCGAGATCGTGGAGCAGAAGAAGCGCTTTGTCAAGACGCGCCTTGTCGGCGTGGAGGAGGCGATCCCCGAGCGTCTCGCCGAGAAGGGACCGACCGTGCCCGGCATGGTGTACGCCGATGTCGCGTACGACGCCGAGATCCGCTTCAAGCAGGACCAGCTCGAGAACTTCCTCTGGAAGGTCGCGCAGACCGTCCTGCCGTTGGAAGTCGTACCCGCCGTCGCACCGCTCGCCTACCGCAACAAGGTGGTGTACCACACGGAGCGCCAGCACGGCAGGTGGGTGCTCGGCTATCGCGAGGAGCCGGACCATCGCGTCGTGGACGTGACGCAGGATCCGCTGGCGTGTCCCGCGATCAACGCGGCGCTGCCCTCCATCCGCTCGGCGGTGTTCACCCTCCTCACGCAGGGCGCGCGCGCCGTGCGGCAGAGCGCGAAGGCGGCGGACAACGTGACGATCCGCCACACGGCGCGCGACGGCGTGAAGTGGTGGCTCGGCGAGCCGCCGCCGAACCTCGAGCTCTGCGAGCAGACGGCCGGACTGAAGTTCGCCGTTCCGGCGGACGGCTTCTACCAGGTCAACCCGCAGATGGCGGACCGTCTCGTCAGGGCCGTGCGCGACGCGTACGTCTCCGGCGCCGACGCCGCCCCGCACGTGCTCGACCTCTATTGCGGCGTGGGCGTGTTCGGCCTCTGCTGCGCGCAGGCCGCGAAGGCGTCCGTGCCGGACGGCATCCGTCTCGTGGGCATCGAGAGCGCGCGCGGCGCGGTCGCCTGCGCGAAGCGGAACGCGGCGGCGCTCGGCGTTCCCGCCAACTTCTTCTGCGAGCGCGTGGGCGGCAGCCTCACGCGCATCAAGGCGGGCGCGCGCCACACGGTGATCGTGGACCCGCCGCGCGGCGGCCTTGAGCCGAACGTGGCGCCGTGGCTCGCGCGCCTGCCCGCCCCGCGCATCCTCTACGTGTCGTGCGACCCGGCCACGCTCGCGCGCGACCTCGCCACGCTCGCGCGCACCTATGACATCGCGCGCGTGAAGCTCTTCGACCTCTTCCCGCGCACCGCGCGCTTCGAAACGCTCGTCGTGCTGGAGAGGAAGAGGACGTCGCCAGCCGGTTGAAGGTCCCTCCCGGGAGTCTCAAGATGGCGCAACGGAAAAACAGGGTCGACGGCGAGCGGACGCGCGGGAAGATTCTCGCGGAGGCCGAACGCGAGTTCGCCGAGAAGGGGTACGACCTCGCCTCGGTGCGGGAGATGACGCGCCGGGCGGGCGTGAACATGGCCCTTGCGAACCGGTATTTCGGGTCGAAGGAGGAACTCTACCGGATTGTGGCGAAGCGCCTGTTCGGCGACCTCGGCGCGCCGATGGCGACCCTTGCGGAGAAGGCCGCCGACGGCGCGAGCTGGCGCGCCGCGATCCGCGAGTGGGTGGACGACTTCCTCTTCATGACGCTCCCGACCGAGCCGGCGCAGTCCCTGTGCGCGTCCCTCTTCCGCCACGAGGTGACGCATCCCACGAAGTTCCACGAGGAGTTCCTGCACGACTTCGGCAAGCCCATCTACGATGCGTTGCGCAGCCTGCTCGCGCGCGCCATCTCGGACGAGACGCGGCTTGACCTCTGGACGACGTCCGTCTGGGCGCAGGTCTCCGTCTACGCCCTTGCCGACAAGACCTGGCACGCCTCCTTCCGTCCGAAGGGCGTCGGCGTGCGCGACTGGGCGGAGCATGTGCGCGACCACATCTGCGAGACGCTGTTCGCGTCCGTGTCCTTCCCGGAAAACCCGCGGAAGTGACAAAATTGTCGGATGTCCGCCGCTTTGGGGTTGCATGCGCGGCGGAGGCGTGCGATAATAGGGCCGTTCTCGGTCAGGAAAGGACATCGACATGAAAGAAATCGAAGGAAAGCTTTCGGCGAAGGGCCTGAAGGTCGCGCTCGTGGCGAGCCGCTTCAACTCGTTCCTCGTGGAGCAGCTCGTGAAGGGCGCGGCGGACGCGTTCAACCGCCTCGGCGGCGATGCCGCGGGGCTCGTGCTCGTGCGCGTGCCGGGCGCCTACGAAATCCCGGTGACGGCGAAGAAGCTCGCCGCGTCGAAGAAGTTCGACGCCGTGGTGGGCCTCGGCGCGGTCGTGCAGGGGGCGACGGCGCACGCCGCGCTCATCAACGAGACGACGGCGCGTGCGTTCACGGAGATCGCGCTCGCGACGGGCGTGCCGGTGGTGGACGGCGTGGTGAGCGCCGAAAACCTCGAGCAGGCGGTGGAGCGCTGCGGCACGAAGCAGGGCAACAAGGGCTTTGCGGCGATGCAGGCGGCGATCGAGCTCGCGAACGTCCTGAAGCAGATTTGAGAAAAGAAAACACAAAAACAAGGAAAGAGAAATGGCAGTTAAGAAAGTTGCGTTTCTGACGGCCGGCGGTCTCGCGCCGTGCCTCAGTTCGTCGATCGGGTTCCTGATCGACGCCTACACGAAGAAGGCGCCGGACGTGGAGATGATCGGCTACATCAACGGCTACATGGGCCTCCTGAAGGGCGAGTCCATCCCCGTGACGCCGGCAGTTCGCAAGAACGCGCTCCTCCTCACGCAGCACGGCGGCAGCCCGATCGGCAACAGCCGCGTGAAGCTCACGAACGTGGCGGACTGCGTGAAGCGCGGTCTCGTGAAGGAGGGCGAGGACCCGCTCAAGGTGGCGGCGGACCAGCTCGTGAAGGACGGCGTGGACGTGCTGCACACGATCGGCGGCGACGACACGAACACGACGGCGGCGGACCTCGCGGCCTATCTCGCGAAGAACGACTACAAGCTGACGGTCGTGGGCCTTCCGAAGACGATCGACAACGACGTGTACCCGATCAAGCAGTCCCTCGGCGCCTATACGGCCGCCGAACAGGGCGCGCAGTTCTTCGCCAACGTCGTCAAGGAGAACAGCGCCAACCCGCGCTCGCTCATCATCCACGAGGTGATGGGCCGCAACTGCGGCTGGCTGACGGCGTTCACGGCGATCTACTACACGAAGCTCCTCAAGCGGCGCATCAAGTTCCTGCCGGAGTTCGGCCTCACGCGCGAGCGCCAGTCGGTCCACGCGGTGTACGTGCCCGAGTCGCGCATCAACTTCCAGTCCGAGGCCGAGCGCCTGCGCAAGATCATGGACAAGTACGACTGCGTGAACATCTTCGTGAGCGAAGGCGCCTGCGTGAAGGAGATCATCAAGGAGATGAAGAAGCGCGGCGAGGACGTGCCGGTGGACGCATTCGGCCATCCGCGCCTCGACAAGGTCAACGTGGGCCAGTGGTTCGCGAAGCGCTTCGGCGAGCTTCTGGGCGCGGAGAAGACCCAGGTGTTCAAGAGCGGCTACTTCGCCCGCTCGGCCGCGCCGTGCAAGAAGGACCTCGAGCTGATCAAGCTCTGCGCCAACAAGGCCGTCGAGTGCGCCCTTGCGGGCGTCGGCGGCGTCGTCGGCAAGGACGAGGACCACCACAACGACCTCCGCGCGTGCGAGTTCGAGCGCATCAGGGGCGGCAAGCCGTTCAACGTGCGCAACTCGCGCTTCCGCAAGCTCCTGGCCGCCATCGGCCAGCCGCGTCCGCGCAAGACGCGCGTGGTGGCAAAGAAGTAACCCAGAGTCGGAGTCAGGAAAATGGCAGAAGAAAAGAAGACGCTGATGCGCGGCGTGGTCGTCGAATTCGACTTCACGGCCGTTGACGGGGCGCAGCTCCTGTTCGAGACGGCGCAGAAGATCCTCGCCGCGAAGGGCGTGGAGCTCACGATCAAGCTGGAGGCGATGCACCTCGCCGGCGGCAACTACCAGGGCGGGCTCGCCGAGCTGTTCCGCAAGCTCGAGAAGAAGTGCGACGCGGCCGCGACGGCGCGCGACCTGCACGAGGCGTTCGTGAAGGCGCTCACCGCGAAGGCCGCGGCCGCCGTCACGCCCGGCTTCAAGGCGTTCGTCGCCGCGCTCGTGGAAAAGGGCGTCAAGGTGGTGGTGGCCACGCGTTCCGACCTCGAGGTGCTCCGTCCCGCGTTCGAGGGGTTCGACCCCGAGAAGGTGGTCCTCTACGCCGAGCCGTCGATGACGTACGGCAACGTCAAGTGGGACGCCTGGCGGCGCGCGTGCAGCCAGAACGGGCTCGTGGACGTGCTGACGGTCGCCGTGACCGGCAGCGGCCACGGTGTGCGGTCGGCTCTCGTGTCCGGTCTGAGCGCGATCGCCGTGATGCACGACCACGTGGCGTACCAGGACTTCGGCGGCGCCGACGTGGTGGTCGACTCCTTTGACGCGAAACTCGCCGACGAGGTGTTTCGCATGCTGCACATGTAGCGATGACGGGGATCGAGAGACTGCATTCCATCATGGTCCGTCTCCGCGACCCGGAGACGGGCTGCCCGTGGGACCGCGTGCAGACGCTGTCCTCGCTCAAGCCGTGCCTCCTGGAGGAGACGTACGAGCTCCTGTCGGCGATGGACCGTCCGGAGGACAGCGCGAACTACGTGGAGGAGCTCGGCGACGTGCTCCTCCAGGTGATGTTCCAGTGCGTCATGGCGGAGCAGGCGGGGACGTTCTCGTTCGACGACGTGGCGAACGCGATCTCGGACAAGCTCGTCCGCCGCCATCCGCACGTGTTCGGCGACGTGGTGGCGAAGGATCCCGCCACGGTGCTGAAGAACTGGGAGCAGATCAAGCAGCAGGAGCACAAGAAGGAGACGCGCCACAGTGCGCTCGACGGCGTGCCCGCCGCGCTCCCGGCGCTTCTCAAGGCGCAGCGCACGGCCGAGAAGGCCGCGCGCGTGGGGTTCGACTGGAAGGACGCCTCCGGCGTGGTGGACAAGATCGAGGAGGAGCTCGGCGAACTGCGCGAGGCCGTGGCCGAACGCACGAGCGAGAACCCGGGGGATTCCGTCCACGTGAAGGAGGAGCTGGGCGACCTGCTCTTCGCCGTCACCAACTACGCGCGGCATCTGAAGGTGGACGCCGAGAGCGCGCTCGAGGGCACCACGGCGAAGTTCGCGCGGCGCTTCCGGGCCGTGGAGGCGGCCGCGAAGGCGCAGGGGCGCGACCTCAAGGAGATGACGCTCGCCGAGATGGACGCGCTGTGGGACGCGGCGAAGAGGGACGAGTGAAAGTCGAGGTCATAGAGCCGCATGGGTTCTGCATGGGTGTGAGGGTCGCCGTCGAGAAGGCCTCTCGCACCCTAGCTCTTTCGGCCGCGCGGCCTGTCTGCTGTCTCCACGAGCTCGTCCACAACGAGCAGGTGGTGGCGGACCTGAAGGCGCGCGGCATGTCGTTCGTGGAGTCTCTGGACGAAGTGCCGGACGGCGCGACCGTGCTGTTCAGCGCGCACGGCGTGGCGCCGGCGGTGCGCGCGGAGGCGCGGCGGCGGGGGCTTGCGGTGGTGGACGCGACGTGTCCTTTCGTGGAGCGCGCGCATCGGGCTGCGCGGGCGTTCGCCGCGCGTGGCGTGCCGGTGGCGGTGGTGGGGCACGCCGAACACGCCGAGGTGCGCGGCATCGTGGGCGAGATATCCGCCTGCAGCGTGGTGGCTTCGGCCGAAGAGGTGGCGGCCCTGCCCTATCCCGAAAGCTCGCCCCTCGGCGTCCTGTGCCAGACGACGCTGTCGTCTGGAACCGTTCGCGCGGTGCTGGACGCGCTGCGTGCGCGCTATCCGCATCTGGAGACGCCTCCGGCGGCGGACATCTGCAGGGCCACGCGCGACCGCCAGACGGCGGTCGCGGAGTTTGTGCGCGGCGGCGGCGACGGCGTGCTCGTGCTCGGCAGCGCGGGCAGTTCGAACACGAACCGGCTCGTGGAGGTCGCCCGCGGGGCCGGCGCGGCGTTCGCGGCGCGCGCCGGGACGCTGGACGAAGTGCGCGCGCTCGACTTCGCGGGCATCGGGCGCATCGGCGTCACGTCGGGCGCCTCCACCCCGGAGGAATTCCTTGATCGCGTTGTTTCTCTAATTGGCTATTGACCTCGCAGTGCGATTTTTGATATACTTCCCCTTCACACCGCCGAGGGTAGCGCCGCGGGCGGGCCGCCGTGGCCCGTTTCCGTCGAGGCGCGAGAGCAGGCGGGGCGACTAAGGAAAATCAATGGACAAGATCAAGATCAAGGCGGAGGAGCGTGCGGAGCAGGGTTCCGCGGCCGTCCGACGCCTTCGCCGGGCGGGGAAGATTCCCGCGGCGGTGATGCGGATGAACAAGGGCGGGACGTTGCTGGTGAAGCTCGACGCGCACGAGTTCATGCTGGGGCTTCGGGGGCACACGAGCAAGCAGCTGCTCGTCACCCTCGACATGGGCGGCACGGAGATGCCGGCGCTCATGCGCGAGATGCAGAACGACGTGGTCAAGGGCACGCCCATCCACGTGGACTTCAGCGAGGTTTCGCTCACGCAGAAGGTACGCGTGGTCGTGCCGATCAGGCTCGTCGGCGAGGCCGTGGGCGTGAAGCTCGGCGGCGGCGTGCTCGAGCAGGTTCTGCGCTCGGTCGAGGTGGAATGCCTGCCGGAGGACATCGCGGAGGAGTTCTCCGTCGACGTGTCGAACCTCGGGCTCGACCAGACGCTGTTCGTGAAGGACCTCCAGCTGGGCGACAAGTTCACGCTGGTGACGCGCGGCGAGTACGCGGTGGCGGTCGTGAAGGCGCCGGAGGGCGCGGACGCGGCGAAGCCCGGCGCACCGGCCGCGGAGGCCAACCCGGAGGTCATCAAGAAGGGCAAGGAAGAGGCCGCCGGCGAGAAGAAGGAAGAGAAGAAGTAACTCGGGAAGGAACCTAAACTATGAAGAAGTACGATGGTCTCTACATCTTCGCCGGCCAGGCGAAGGACGACGTGCTCGAAGGCCAGATCGCGAAGGCGATCGCCGAGGTGACGCGTCTTGGCGGCAACGTCCTCACGCAGGAGGTGCTGGGCAAGCGCGCGTTCGCGCGCCCGATGCGCAAGCGCGAGAGCGGCGTGTACGTGCAGGTGCGCTTCGAGCTCGACCCCGCCAAGGTGAGCGAGCTCGTGAACCGCTATCGTCTCGTGGAAGAGGTCTTCCGCGTCCAGATCCTCGCCGTCGACGACCGCCGCGAGGCGGTGCTGGCCGCGCAGCGCGAAGCCGCTGCGCAGCGCGAGGCGGCGAAGGCCCAGAGGGAGGCCGAGGCGGCGGAGGCCGCGACGGCCGAGTAACGAAGACGAGGTGGAACGATGCCGTCCTTTAACAAAGTGATCGTGATGGGGAACCTGACGCGCGACCCCGAGGTCCGCCAGGTGGGCGCCAACGCCGTGAAGGTGTGTCGCTTCGCCCTGGCGCTCAACGAGCGTCGCAGGGACCGCAACGGGAACATGGTGGACATCCCCACGTTCGTCGAAGTCGACGCGTGGGAGAAGCTCGCCGAGCTGTGCGGCCAGTATCTCCGCAAGGGCCGGTCGGTCCTCGTGGAGGGGCGTCTCCAGATGGATTCCTGGGAAAGGGACGGGCAGAAGCACCAGAAGCTGAAGATCCGCGCGATGACCGTGAAGTTCATGCCGCTGCCGGCTCCGAACCAGAGCCGGCTGACGGGCGAGCCGATCGTGCCGAACAACGTCCAGCCGCCTCCGGTCGTCCCGCAGGCGGGCGACATGGACGGCTACGACGACGACGGGTCGATGCCCTACTGATTCCACCTCCGGCAAACAACCAATTGAAGGAAAAGAAAAATGGCCTACCAGAAGAAACACGAGCGCGGCGACCGCGATGACCGCGGCGAGTTCGCCGCCCGCCGCCGTCCCGCCATCCCCGCGAACGACAAGATCGACCTTAACGACATCGAGGTCCTCAGGCGTTACGTGACCGAATACGGCAAGATCATCCCCGCCCGCGTGACGGGCGTCACCGCGATGCAGCAGCGCCAGATCAAGAAGGGCGTCCGCCGTGCGCGCAACATGGGCCTGATGGCCTGAGAAAGGAACGCAGACCATGGTTGAAGTGATGCTGATGACCGACGTCAAGAAGCTCGGCAAGGCCGGCGCGATCGTGAAGGTCGCCCCGGGTTACGCGCGCAACATGCTCCTCCCGCAGGGGCTCGCCGCGCCGGTGACGGAAGCCGCGAGACGCAGGCTCGCCAAGCTCGAGGAGGCGCGCGCGAAGGCCCGTGCCGAGGCGAAGAAGGCGGCGCAGGCGGTGGCGGACAAGCTCGCCGGCCTGACCGTGACGGTCAACGCCCGCACGGTGGACGGCACGAAGCTCTACGGCAGCGTGAGCGCGACGGACCTCCTCGCGGCAATCGAGGCGGACCGCGGCGTGAAGCTCGAGCGTTCGCAGCTGGATCTTCCGGACCACCTCCGCGAGGTGGGCGAGTACAAAGCCACGCTGGACCTCGGCGAGGGCGTGAAGGCCCCGTTCACGGTGAAGATCGTGGAGGAAGCCGCGCAGGCGTGATCCTGATGCACGAAAGATCGGGCGGCGATTTTTTTCGCCGTTCCGATTTTTCCTGTTGATTCCCGCCCAGATAAAGTGTATGATAATGGCGTTCACGGGGAATTGTCGTCTGCCCGTGCCATGAAGAGAGAATGAAAGTCGCATTGAAAAGAGCATTGTATGGTCTCGCCTGCGGATTGCTGTCCGTCGGGTTGGGCGGGTGCTTCATCTTTGACCTCCTTCGAGGGGACAATGGTGGCGGCAACGTCGATCCGGACGTACTGGCCACGTATGTCGACGGGCCGAAGGTTCGCTCTGGCGTGGCGCTCGCCATCTCGGTGACGGCGGTCGGGGCGGAGACGTCGTCGCACAAGCAGTATTTCGTCGATGCGGACGGGTACATCTCGATGGAGCTCATCGGCCAGGTCAAGTGCGACGGGCTGTCGCTTGTCGGGCTGCAGAGGAAGCTCGAGTCGGCCTACAAGAAGTACTACCTTAAACCCAGCGTGACTGTCAATTTCGTGCCCGGGCAGGGCGTTTCGCCGTATGGGACGGTCACTGTCCTCGGCGAGGTTGGGCGGCAGGGGCCGGTGGACGTGCCGCCGACGATGGACCTGCGCCTCACGAAGGCGTTGCAGCTGGCCGGCGGGGTAAATGCGATTGCGGACAAGCGGCGCGTGCAGGTGACGCGCTGCGACAAGGACGGCAAACAGACGAAGACGAAGGTCGACTTGATCGAGATCGGCGAAGACGGCCGTCCCGACAAGGACATGCTCCTCAAGGCGGGAGATGTCGTATGGGTGCCGATGTCCTGGTATTAATTGAACGATTCAACCAAGGAGGTGCGAAGTATGAAACTGAAGAACAAGATTGCGGCGTGTGCGCTCGCCCTGTGTGCGATGCCCTTTGCCGCGACGGCCGAGCTGAGCAAGGCCGAATGGCAGGCGAAGGCCGGCGACTGCGCGAACAACCCGTCCGCGATGAAGGCGACCATTGCCCAGGTCCCGGCTGCGGACCAGGCGGCATTCGTCGCCAAGGTCAACGAGGCCATAGCGAAGAAGCCCGGGTCGACGGAATCCAAGGCTGCAGATTTCTACGCGGCCAACAAGGCGGCCGTGTCTGGCGCGGCGGACAAGTCGGCCGTGCTGGCCGAGGTGTATGCCACGGTTCCGGTCGAGTACCTCACGGACATCAACGAGCGTTTCGCCACCGAACTGTTCAGCCGTAACGCCAATCCCGCGAAGCCCGTTTCCGACCAGCAGTTCGTGGAGCTTTCCACGAATGCGCTCGCAGTCGTGAACAAGCGGTGCGAGTCGGCTGAGAACGCCGGCGTGCGCCAGACGTTCGCGGCGCTCATGTTCGTTCGCGCCTCGGGCGGCTCGCCCTCCGGCCTGACCGACACGTTCGTCTCCCAGATGACCGACCCGCAGGCGAAGGAGTCCGGCGGCGCCTGGATTTCCGAGGCGACTGGCGCAGGCGGCAAGGAGGCTTCGTACGACAACATGCTCGCGGCCGCGAATGCTGGCGACGAGCCCGATCATTCGGTCGTCCTCCTGATGTCGGGTCCGAGCGAGGTGTTCGAGGCGCTTCTTGCCGATCTCCAGGCTCCTGGCAACCAGTCCGCATCTGGATCGCCATCGGGTTTGGGCGGTGGTGCCTTTGTCGCCGGCAGCATCGCTGGCGCGGCCGTTCCGTCAGAAGGCCTTCCCGATGCCCGTCTTGACCGTATTCCCCGCGGAGCGATCGGCAGCGGCGACGGAGTGGGCGGCAACCGCGACGGCACGAACGCCGGCGGTGAGAACCCCTACTATTCGCCCAAGCGCGGTTCCAACACGAACGTGATTGAGGCACCGGACTACGTGAAGTAAGCTCACCCCCCACGTCTAAAGCAAAGGAAATCTCGCATGAACAAGCATCTGACAGGATTGACACTCGCCGCATTCTCCGTCGTTCCGGCGCTGATCGCGGGCGAAAGCGAGGCGGACAAGCCGCAGGGGTTCCGCTTCTTCAACCAGCATCTCACGATCAAGCCCTACGTGGCGATCTCGTATTCGTACGACTCGAACATCGACACGACGGACAAGGCGAGCGGCGACAGCATCTTCTGCATCCAGCCGGGCGCTGACTTCGAGTGGAAGGGCGACGACCGCTGGTCTCTCGTCGGTTCGCTCTGGTATCGCCGCAACGCCTACTGCAAGTACGCGAACGAGATGGGTGAGAACAGCTTCGGCGAGTCGCTGGCCTACAAGTGGACAACGTCCAAGCAGAACGAGAAGGGGTGGTCGCTCACCCTCGCCGAGAAGTACCGCACATCGACCAGTCCGACGCGCTCGGCTCGGGCGACGGCCGCGGCATCTGGCGCGACCGCGAGGCGTTTGACATCTCCGGCGTCTTTGAACGCCGCTTTAGCCAGCGTCTGCATGCGGATGTGCGCGCGCAGTACAACTGGCTCGACTACAAGAACGATACGGGCAAGTACGCGCCGCTGTACGGCTGGCAGTCCTATTCACTTGGCGCTGAAGCAGGTTATGCGTTTACTCCGATGACGGATTTCCTGCTGTCGGGCGGATACTCTCACTACACGCAGCCTGGCGGCCATGGCTACCACCACTACAGCAACGACAGTAAGTCGTGGACGGTTCATGCCGGTCTCGGTTCGCGCGCGACGGAGAAGATCACCTATCGTGCGCTCATGGGCGCATCTTGGCTCGAGTACGGCGGCCACTCCGGCGGTTGCACGTGGACCTACTCGCTGAGCGCCAACTGGAAGATCACGCGCCAGTGGCAGGCCTCCTTGCTCGGAAGCAGCTACTACCAGCCGTCTGAGCGCACGCGCGGCCAGGCCATCAAGGTCTACTCGCTCTCGAGCGGCCTTTCCTACCTCACGATGGGCGACAAAATGACGCTCACCGCGAATATCGCATGGCGGTATGAGGACACGTGCTACAATGACCGCTACTTGGCGTATGGAAACGACTTCGACGAGACGATTCTCTCCGTTCGCCTCGGCGCTTCCTACATCATCAACCGCTGGATGTCCGTTTTCGCGAACTTCACGTGGGAAGAGGAGTGGTGCGATAAGCGCTCCTATGACTACAACCGCTACCGCGGCACGATTGGTATGCGTTTCCATTACTGATTGACTCGGGCTGATGTTTCCACGGCTCATCACCAGATACGGGCTGGCAACGCACCTTGCGTTGCTGGCCTCTTTGCCTTTTGCGCTCTTCCCGTTCCTTTCCGCCTCGCGCCTTGCGGAGGTTGTCTTCTGGCTTTCCGGAATCGCGTTCCTGTGGCTGATAGTCGAACCTTCGATGCGCGCCGGCGAGCATCTTTCCATCGCCCGCCGCCGCGTGCTTGGATCAATGCTGCGGGACGTCGCATTCTGGTTCTTCCTTTTCGCAATCGCCGTTTCGCTCGTTCGCTACTTGAATTCGGACGTCGCGCTCGTGTATGAAAACGGGGAGTGGGCGGTCAGCGAGCCGTCATCCCCTGGGCTTCCCGCCTCGACGGGTTCGGCAGCTCTTCTGCCCCTTGCCGTGGTTGTCGGCGTGAGCGTGGTGGTGCTGGGCATCCGGCACGGCGTCGGCCTGACGGGGAGAATCTCCTTCGGTCTTACGGCGTCGTTCGTCATGGGGCTTGGCGGACTGGCGATGGTGGTGTTCGCCTGCCTGAAGGTCCCTGCGTTCATGGCTGCCGCGAAGGCGAACATCCTGGAGGGGCCGTTCTGGGAGCCGTTCTGGGGACCGGCGTTTGGCGCATGGCTAATCTGCGCACTTGCGTTCGGGGCGCAGGCCGAGGCGCGCAAGTGGGGCGCGGCGCGTGTGCCGTTCTGCCTAGCCGTTGCGGGCAACGCGAGCGGGCTGCTGTTCTTCTCCCCGCCGCCGGTTTCGACGGTGTTCCTCGTTGTGGCGGTCCTTGTCGCCGTGTTCTGCCTGGCGTATCTAGGCCGTGCCGGTTCAATGGGCGCCTGCGCGCGGAACTTCGTCCTCATGCTGCTCGGCTTCGCCACGCCGTTCTTCTTCGCCTCCGCGCTTCTGCCGAACGAGATTGAGCTTGACGGCTGCGTGCAGACAAGCGGCACTGTCACGGAGGTGGTGAAGGAACCCGTCCAAAACATCTATTCGGTGAAGGCCGGCGGCTTTCTCGCCATTGACAAGGACGAGTCCGCCGCCTACCGCGAAGTGTCGCCTGCGCTCTCTGGAATCGCGAAGGCCGTCTGGAAGAAGCATCCGTGGTACGGCGCAGGCACCGGCGTGTTTCGCCTGCACGTCCCGTTCCTCGCGACGAAGGACGATCTGCGGCTGTTCCAGCCGCAGAAGGCCGACTGGCGGTCGCTTCTGATGACTCAGCAGATGAAGAACGCCACGCGGCGTGTCCGCGAGAAGGGCAAGGACGCCGTGGACGAATTCGACTGGACCGCCTTGCGCCCGCGCCACCGCCATCCCGTATGCGCCTACAACAGCTTCTGGACGTTTCTCGCGGAGCACGGGCTCCTCGGTGTCTCCATGATCATGCTTGGACTTGGCATCCTGCTGTTCACGTATGTCGTGCGGCTCGTGCAGTCCGTCCTGTTCCTGCGTACCCAGGACGACGCCGATATCGTCGTGTTCGCCTGCCCGCCCATTGTCTGGGTCGCGCCATTTGCATTTCTGCTGCCGCTCGTGCTCGCCTTCTACGAGCCAGTTCTTGACATCGTCCCCATGCTGTTCGTGTTCGCCGTCTCGCTTGCCGTCTCCGCGGCTTCATTCCCGAAGAAGTCGGCACGGCCTGCGCGCGCCGCGAACACGCCCGAGAAAGAAGGTCCCTAAGCCATGGCATCACACTCGTCGTCTTCATCCACATACGGGCAGAAGCCCCTCTATTACGGCACGTCCAAGAAGTCGCCAATCTACTATGGGTCGGCGCAGACGCCGATGTACTACGGGGGCGGCGGCCACGCGCCCTACTACTACGGCGGCGCATACGGCGGGCAGGCGCCGGGCCAGGACGCCGAGTCCATCGTGGGCGCGATCACGCTGGGCCGCGTGCTTCGCGTGATCGCCCAGCGCTGGATCTCGGTGCTTGTGTTCCTCCTCATCGGCCTCGTGGCGGCATTTGCCGTCTACCGCATCTCCCCCACGATATACGAGGCGAAGAGCGAGTTCACGATGGACACGCGCCGCCACCAGGGCAACGGCATCGGCGTGGTCGGAAACGACATGGACTACTACGGCGCGGACTACGCGGAAATCTTCAACACGCGGCAGTCCGACTGGCGTTCCGAGGCGATTTTCACGAAAATCCTCCAGCAGTACCGCGCCAACTACCCCAACTCCACGGTGACGGACAAGGACCTCGTGGAGATGCTGGGAGGCTCCGTGCTCGAGCTCGTGCGCCATTCGCGACTGATCACGATCGCCGTCCGGTCCAAGTCGCCTGAGCTCGCCGCAGCACTCGCCAACGCCTACGCGGAGGCGATCGAGTCCTTCACGGACGAGGAGAACAAGAAGCGCTGCGACAAGGCCGTGGCGGAAATCCACCAGCAGGTCGAGAAGCAGAAGCGAGTCGATGACGACCTTGCTGCCAGGCTGCTCAAGTTCCGCACCGAGAACAAGATCGACAATCTCATTGCCGATCGCGCCATCCTCAACCAGAGCCTCCAGACGACGACAGCCGACGTGTTACAGTACGAGAAGCGCGTGACGGCGGCGAACGAGTGGGTGAAGGTGCTGCAGGCGGCGCAGAAGAACCCGGAGAACTTCGGCGAGCTGCCTACCGAGGTGCCGCGTTCGTCGGATATCGGGGGGGCCTACACGAAACTGCAGAGCGTGAAGATGGAGCTGGCGACGCTCAAGACGCGGTACACGCCGGAGCATCCGGCCGTGGTGGCGAAAGAGGGCGAGCTGAAGGCGATTTCGAGAGAATTCGGCGAAACCGTCAAGCGCGCGCTGGCGACGGCCCAGGGCGAGCTGATGGCGAACCAGAACCAGTTGAAGGCGTTCAAGGCGAAAAGCGACGACCTGAACAAGAAGATCGCGATCATCGGACAGAAGATCGTCCAGGCCGACGCCGGCCTGAAGCAGCTGGAGCAGGAGAAGAAGGTCTCCAGCGAAATCTACCAGGACCTTCTCATGAAGGAGAACGAGCACCGCATCGCCGCCGAGCAGAACAACGAAATCGTCCGTCCGGGACGGCCCGCGCAGGTCCCCTCGAGGCCGGTCCTGCCGAACCCGCTGGTCATCTTCTCGGCCGGCGCCGTGCTGGCCCTCGGCCTCGGGTTGCTGTTCGTGCTCGTGCTCGACCACCTCGAGGACACGATCGTGTCGCTCTCCGACATCGAGGGGCGCCTCGCCCTCAAGGTGCTGGCCGTGTTGCCGCACGTCCGCCGCAAGAAGCGCGAACAGGTGGCGAAGTTCATCTCCGAGAACAAGTACTCGCAGTTCGCCGAGGCCATGGCCGGCCTCCGCAACCTGTTGGACTCGCCGCGCTACCAGCCGATCTCGCAGGCCGTGCTGATCATGTCCACGCAGCCGGGCGAAGGCAAGACGATCACCTCGTGCTCGCTCGCCATCTCGAGCGCCCAGGCGGGCAAGAAGACCCTGCTCGTCGACTTCGACCTGCGCCGCCCGCGCCTCGCGCGCGTGTGGGGACTCCAGATCGACAGCGCGCATTCCTTCTCGCACTACCTCTCGAAGAAGAACTTGCGCGATTTCCAGATTCTTGTAATGCCCAGCGGCGTGGAGCACCTCGACGTGATCGGCTCGCTTCCGCCGGACAATGTCAACCCGGCCTCCATCATGGGTTCGCAGGTCGTGCCGGACTTCTTCAGGTGGGCGCGCGAGAACTACGACCGCATCGTGATCGACTCGCCGCCGTTCGGCATCGTGGGCGACGTGGTGACGCTCGCCGCGATGGTGGACTCCGTCATGATCATGTGCTGCCCCGATCGCACGCACTTCAAGCCCATTCAGCATGCCTCGCGCTCGCTCGGCGAATCGGGCGCCACGGTGATTGGCATCATCGTGAACGACGTCGAGATGGGCGGTTCCGGAAGTGCGTTCACGCAGACCGGCCACGCCTACGGCTACGGCTACGGCGGCTACGGCGGATATCGGTCCTATGGCAAGGGCTACCGCCCCTACGCGCCATACGGGCCGGTCGAGTCGGCCAAGAAGTCCGAAGGCGGGCAGAGCGCTGACGGCAAGCCTGCGCAGGAGACGGACTCCAATGGCGAGGACCAGATCCAGGATCGCGGCGCGGTCAGCTCCGAGCTGACTGACGAGGAGTAGCCTGAGGGCCTTCCCCATGACGCTCTCCCTTGCCTTGGCCAGGCGACCTCTGCAGGGGCGCGTCTCGCTTCCCGGCGACAAGTCGCTCGCCCACCGCGCCGCGCTGTTCGCCGCGCTCGCGGACGGCGTCTCCACCATCCGCAACTACCCCGACAGCGGCGTGACGCGCGCGATGCGCGCCGCGTTGGAGGCGTTGGGCGTGCCGAGTCGTCTGGCGGATGGCGCCCTGCGCGTGGACGGCAACGGCATGCGCCCGTTCCCGAAATCCGGCGCAACGGCCTTCTGCGGCAACTCCGGCACCACGATCCGCCTGCTCGCCGGCGCCGTGGCGGCAACGCGCTCTGCGGCCGTGCTGGACGGCAGCGCGGGACTGCGGAAGCGTCCGATGAACCGTATCGCCGACCCCTTGCGGCTCATGGGCGCCGACGTGACGACCGCAGACGGCCACGCGCCGCTGGCGCTCGCTCCCGCACCCCTGCACGGCATCGACTACACGCTGCCGGTCGCCTCGGCGCAGGTGAAGAGCTGCATCGAGCTCGCCGCGCTCGGTGCAGACGCGCCCGTCACGCTGCACGAACCCGGCCCCTCGCGCGACCACACCGCCCGCATGCTCCGCGCCATGGGCGCGACCGTGATTTCCGCAGGGCTCACCGAGACCGTCCACCCCGCCACATCCCTCAAGCCCCTCGACGGCACGCTGCCCGGCGACATCTCGTCCGCCGCCTTCCTCCTTGCCGCCGCCGCGATCGTGCCCGGTTCGCGCGTGACCGTGGCGGACGTGGGACTCAACCCCACGCGCACGGGCGTGCTGGACGTTCTTTCCGCCATGGGCGCACGCATTTCCACGGTTAACGAGCGCGACGAATTCGGCGAGCCCGTGGGCGACGTGACGCTGGAGGCCGCGCCCCTGCACGGCGTGGAGATTGCCGGCGACCTCGTGGTGCGGTCGATCGACGAGTTTCCCGCGCTCGCCGTCGTCGCCTCGTTCGCGGCGGGCGAGACGGTCGTGCGCGAGGCGGAGGAGCTGCGGTACAAGGAGACCGACCGCATCGCGGCGATCGTCGCGCAGCTCGGCGCGCTCGGCGCGGAGGTGGAGGAACGTCCTGACGGCTTCACCGTGCGCGGCGGCACGCTGAAGGGCGGCACCGCGCGCGCGAACGGCGACCACCGTCTCGCCATGTCCATGGCCCTCTGCGGCCTGCGCGCGCCTGTGTCGGTCGAGGGCGCGGAAATCCTGAACGAGTCATTTCCTGAATTTGAGTCGCTCCTTTCGTCGTTGATGTGATATACTCTTCGGCATGAAGAAACTGTTCATCATCGACCTGATGCCGTTCCTCTACCGCGGCCACTTCGCGTTCCTGCGGAACCCGCGCCTGACGTCGACGGGCATCAACACGTCCGCGCTGTTCGGATTCGCGAACGGCGTGACGGCCATCCTCAAGGATTTCGCCCCCACGCACGCGGTGCTCGCGATGGACCCGGACGGCCCCACGTTCCGCCACGAGGCCTACCCGCCCTACAAGGCGCAGCGCGAGAAGATGCCCGAAGATCTCGCGGCTTCCATCCCGTATGCGTTCGAGCTTGCGGAGGCGCTTCGCCTTCCCGTACTGCGCCAGAAGGGATTTGAGGCGGACGACGTGATGGGCACGCTCGCCGTGCGCGCGGCGTCCGAGGGATTCGACGTGTATCTCGCTACGCCGGACAAGGACGCCGCGCAGCTCGTGGCGCCGCACATCCGCCTGTTTCGTCCCGGTCGGAGCGGCGGTGACCCGGAGATCTACGACGAAGCGAAGGTGTGCGAACATTGGCAGCTCTCCTCGCCGCGGCAGATGATCGACTGGCTCGCGCTTGCCGGCGACGCGTCCGACAACATCCCCGGCGTGCGCGGCGTGGGCGAAAAGACCGCCATCACGCTGCTCGCCCAGTACGGATCGGTGGAGAACCTCATCGACCACGCCGCCGAGCTGAAAGGCAAGCTCGCCGAGAAGATCGCGTCCGGCGCAGAGGACGCCCGCACCTCCAAGTTCCTCACAACCATCCGTACCGACGTGCCGCTGGACGTCTCCTTTGACGATTTTCTGCGCCAGGAACCCGACGTCGAGAAGCTCCGCGCCGTCTGTACGAAGTTCGAGCTGAACGCCCTCGCGCGGCGTTTCCTCGGCGACGATGCCATCCAGTCCGAGAAGCCTGCCTTCAAGACGCTGGCGGACGTACCGCATGACTACCGTCTCGTGCAGACGCTTGACGAGGCCGCCGCGCTTGCGCGCGAGTTGGAGTCCGCGCCGAAGTTCGCCTTCGACACGGAAACGACGTCCACCGACGCGCGCACCGCCCGGCTCGTGGGGATGTCCTTCGCGACGGCACCCGGCAAGGCGTGGTACGTGGCCGTACCGGACCATCTCCTGCCCACCGAGACACCTCCGCCCGCGCAGGACCTCTTCGAGGCCGCGCGCCCGGCGGGCGAGGGACACGGCGCCGCCCTCACGTTCGTCGCCACGTTCGCGGCCGCGTTCGCCGATCCCGGCAAGACACTCGTCGCGCAGAACGCGAAGTTCGACGTGACCGTGCTCTCCCGCTACGGCATCCGCTTCGGTTCCACCGTGCGCGACACGATGCTGGAACACTACGTGCTCGACGCCGCCGCGTTCCACAACATGGACTTCCTCGCCCGCGAGTACCTTTGCTACGACCCGATCCCGATCACGCGCCTGATCGGCGAGCGCAAGCGCGGCGAGCAGCAGAGGAACATGGCGGACCTGCCGCCGTCCGAGGTGTGCGACTACGCGGCGGAGGATGCCGACGTCGCGTTCCAGCTCGACGAGGTGCTGCGTCCGAAGGTCGCGGCGGCCGGCGCGCTACAGGCACTCGTTGAGAGTGAAGAGCCCCTCGTGCCGATCCTTGCGGAGATGGAGCGCGAAGGCGTGAAGATCGATACCGCCGCGCTCCGCGCCTATGGTTTCGAACTGGACAGAGAGATCGTGTCGCTCACGGACTCCATCCGCACCGTCGCAGGAAACCCCGACCTCAACGTCGATTCCCCAAAACAGCTCGGCGACCTGCTCTTTGGGCAGCTGAAGGTCGACTCCGCCGCCGCCAAGAAAACGACGAAGGGGCAGTATTCCACGGACGAAAAGACTCTCCTGAAGATCGTCGACGCGCATCCCGTGGTGCGCCAGATTCTCGAGTACCGGGCCTGCGCGAAGCTGAAGAGCACCTACGTGGACAAGTTGCCGCAGTGCATCGACCCGCTCGACGGACGCGTCCACACCACGTTCGCGCAGGCGCTCACCGAGACGGGACGCCTCTCCTCCTCCGACCCGAACCTGCAGAACATCCCCATCCGGACGGAGCGCGGCAAGATGATCCGCGCCGCCATCGTCCCGCGCGACGCGGACCACGTGCTCGTCTCGGCCGACTACTCGCAGATCGAACTGCGCATCATGGCCGCGATGAGCGGCGACGAGACGATGCTCGACGCGTTCGCGCACGGGGCCGACATCCACCGCGAGACGGCCGCGCGCGTCTACGACGTGATGCCGCCGCTCGTGACGGACGACATGCGCCGGAAGTGCAAGATGGTCAACTTCGGCATCATCTACGGCATTTCCGCGTTCGGCCTTTCGCAGCGCCTGCAGGTGCCGCGACGCGAGGCGGCCGACCTGATCGAGACGTATTTCCGCCTCTACCCGAAGATCCGCGCCTTCATGGACACCGCGATCGCGAAGGCGCGCGAGACGGGCTACGCCGTGACGGCGCTCGGCCGCCGCCGCACGCTGCGCGACATCTCGTCGCGCAACGCGACGGCGCGCCAGTCCGCCGAGCGCGACGCCATCAACACGCCCGTGCAGGGAACGGCAGCGGATCTCATCAAGATCGCCATGGTGAAGGTCGACCGCGCGTTCAAGGCGGCGGGACTGCAGGCGAAGATGATTCTCCAGATCCACGACGAACTGCTCTTCGACACGCCGCGCGGCGAGGTCGAGCAGGTGAAGGAGATCGTGAAGCGCGAGATGGAGGGGGCGATGGACCTCGGCGTGCCGCTCGACGTCTCAGTCGGCGTCGGGAACAACTGGCTCGAGGCGCACTGACGGCGTCGACGGTTCCGGCGACGCGTGCAGCTTGAGTTTCGTCTTGACGTGGGCGGCCTGCGAAGCCGGCCCGCCCGCGCCCTGCGGGGCGGCCGCCGGCCCGTTTTCCATGCCGGGGATCTGGAAGCGGGCGGCAATCGCGCCGTCCATCAGCGCGCTCTTGAACGCGGGGGCGTCAGGCGCCTTCTCCTTCGTCTCTTCCTTCTCCGGTTCGTTCGGCTCCTCCGGACGGACGCCACGCAGCCGGCGCCGGATGAAGAGGACGATCGTGAGGAGAATGGTCGAGACGATCACTTCCGCGAGGGGCATGTACAGCTTGTCGACGTAGCGCGGGAGGCCCTGCGTGAGCGTCTTTGTGCAGGCCGCGAGCGTGGGTTTGAAGAAGTGCGTGGCCATGTAGGCCGTGAGGGCGCATTGCCCGTAGAGGGTGACCAGCCACCAGCCGCGCCGGCACAGGAGAATGTCCGTCAGCACGTAGAGGACGGCGAGCGCGAGCACGCACCATCCCATCGCCTGGCAGGAGAAGCTCACGGTGTAGATGTGCTTGATGCACGGCACTGCGAGCGTCAGCGCCCATCCCGCGCCGAGGAGGACGCCGCCGAGGACGAAGAGCGCCACGGCCTTCCGTCCGTTCGTCGACTTCCCGCGCAGGATCTCGGCGCACTGCGCGCCGCAGAGCGCCATTGCGCCGAACATGAGCGTGGTCAGGAACCAGGTGTAGCCGTGCGTCTTGAATGCCGCGCTCCCGGCGGGGAGAATCGTGTGGAGGACCTTCTGTTCAATGACCTGTGCGAGGTTTCCGTCCATCGTGTAGTCGCCGAGGAAGTGCATCAGCGCGCCGTAGGCGCCCGCGAGGATGAAGGGCACGGCGACGCGGAGCGCGCGCACGGGGACCAGCATCACGAAGGCGGCGATCAGGTAGCCGGCGGCGATGGACTGGAGCGTGTTGTTGTAGGGGCTGATCTTGAGCGGATCGAGCGTGGCCAGGTTCCCCTGCACGAGCAGGCCGCAGAACCACAGGAGCGCGAAGCGCCCGAAGACGTGTTTCCAGAACGCGCCCGTCGCCCAGCCGTCCTCGTCCAGCCGCTTCGACAGCGCGTAGGGGATGGCTGCGCCGCAGGAGAAGATGAAGAGCGGCATGACGATGTCCCAGAGCGTGAAGCCGCCCCAGGCGTGCTTGAACTGCATCTGCACGGCCTCCGGCATCTTCCAGACCTTGTTCGCGGCCCAGAAGAGCGGTCCGCCGACCGTGAGAAGGAGCATGTCGAGCCCGCGCAGGATGTCGAGCGAGAGAAGGCGTTCTTTGTTTTCCATGGCGGCTAGTTTACCACAATGCCGCCGGATTGGAAAGATTGTGCTATACTATCCGCCATGCGACAAATTGTTTTCCATGTCAACCGGGACAAGCCCGGCGCCGACGACGTGCGGCGCAGGCTGTCGGCGCTGGCCGCCACGCTGGGGCTTGGCGAGGTGGCGGGACCCGAAGATGGACCGGACGCCGTTGTGGTGCTCGGTGGAGACGGCACGATGCTCTCCGCCGTCCACCGCTTTCCGGGCGTTCCGCTTCTTGGCCTCAACCTCGGTTCGCTTGGCTATCTCGCGGGCGTCGAGGCGCCGCACTTCGAAAACGCCCTGCTCGCACTTGCGTCCGGCGACTACGAGGTCTCCCGCCGCACGACCCTGCGCGTGGGCGACGCCGTGGCGCTGAACGACGTGGTCGTGTCGCGCGGCGTCTCCGGACACGCCGCCCAGCTCGAGCTTTCCGTGGACGGGCGCCTCGCGACGCGTCTCTCCGCCGACGGCCTCGTGGTGGCCACGCCCACGGGCTCCACGGCCTATTCGCTTGCCGCCGGCGGGCCAATCCTGCTGCCGGACAGCGAGTCGTTCGTCGTCACCCCCATCTGCCCGCACGCCCTCTCCTCGCGTCCCCTCGTGATCCCCGACACCGCCCGCATCTCTGTCCGCGCCCGCCTCCGCGCGCACGACGAGCGGCTCACGGTGTTCGCGGACGGCGCGCGCGTGATGGAACTTGGCGACGGCGACGCGATGGAGGTCGTTCGCGCGGACGTTTCCGTGCCGCTCATCCAGCTGCGCGGCTACGATCCCTACGAGGTCCTTTCCCGCAAGCTGGGCTGGAACGGGAGTGCGATCAGATGACCGACCTCGAACGCACGATCGGCTACGTCTTCCGCAATGCGTCCCTCCTCGAGCAGGCGCTTACCACGCCCGCCTGCCACATGGACCGTCCGGAAGTCAGCGACAACCAGCGGCTGGAGTTCCTGGGCGACGCCGTGTTCGGCCTTCTTTCCGCCGACGCCGTGTACGCCGCCTTTCCCGCCGACGCCGAAGGCCTGCTCACCGTGCGCCGCACGCATCTCGTCTCGGGCGCGGCGCTCGCGGACGCGGCGGAACGACTCCGCCTGCGCGACCACCTGAAGTTCAACCAGGGTGCGCAGCCGCCTCCGCCGCACGCGAAAGTGCTTGCAGATGCGCTGGAGGCCCTCATGGGGGCCGTGTGGCTCGACGGCGGTCTTGCCGCGGTCCGCACCGTGTTCGCGTCGCTCGGCCTGCCGCTCAACGCGTCGTTCAACGAGTGGGACGCGAACCCGAAGGGCTACCTGCAGGTGAAGACGCAGGCAATGCATCCGCCGCGTCGGCCCGTCTACGAGGTCACGCAGACAGGCGGCGTGGCGCATGCGCCCGTCGTCACGGTGCGCGTGAGGGTCCACGGCCTCGGCGAAGCCGTGGCCACGGCGGGGTCGAAGACCGCCGCCGAGGTGGCGGCGGCGGCCGCCCTGCTGGAGAAAATCAACGGTTCCGATCCCGCGTGACGGTCACGGTCCAGGAAGTCGCCCGCTACCTGCGCATGGGCGGAAACGCGCCCGACGGGGCGCTCGCCGCGCGCATCAAGGAGCTGATCGACGAAGCCACGCGCGTGCTGCGTCCCGCCCGCGTCTGGCGGCGTCTGTCCGTGGCGCGCATTCCGACGCCAGGCACCACGCTCCTGCGCCACCTCGAAGGCTGCGAAGAGGCGTATCTCGCGTGCGGCACGCTCGGTTCCGCGCTCGACGCCCTCCAGCGGCGCGTCTCCGTGACGTCGGGCGCGGACGCGCTGATCGTGCAGGCGGTCGGCGCGGCGCTGATCGAACGTCACATGGACGGCGTGGAGGACGAGATCCGCGCCGAGCTCGCTCCGGGCGAGTCGCTGGCCACGCGCTACTCGCCCGGCTACGGCGACTTCCCCCTCGAGGCCCAGCGTCCGATCCTTGCGCTTCTCGACACGCCCCGCCAAATCGGCGTGTCTCTCACCGATTCGCTTCTGATGGTGCCGTCGAAGTCGGTTTCCGCCGTCATCGGCGTGAAGAGAAGTTGACCTGAGACCTGATGCGCCCCTCGCTCACCAGAACGACCACGAGTTGCTGAAGATCACGTGGAGGGCGAGGAGCAGGTTCGTGACGACGTGCGCCACGATGGCGCTCGCGAGGCCGAAACGGATGGCGGCAAGTCCGTAGAGCGCGCCGGCGAGGGCGGCGGCGAGCGGACGGTCGTGTTCGAGCGTGAAGAGGAACACCATCCACAGAAAGGCCGAGAGGTCGAAGCGCGCGAGCGGCACGGAGAGGAAGTCGCTCTTCTGCAGCCAGCGGTAGAGGAACGAGCGGAAGAACACCTCCTCGACGGGGGCGATCACGAACGCGCTGCCGACGAGCTTGGCGACCGTGAGCGTCCAGCCGCAGACCGCGGGGTCGTAGGGCGAGGGTGCGGTGGCAGCGGCGGGCAGCGAGCCGAGGGGCCAGCAGAACCAGGTGCGGTAGAAGGGGAAGAGTTCTGGCACGATCCAGAGGACGGCCACGAGGAGGCCGACGAGGAGGCCGGTGGCCGCGACAAGCGCGGCCGCTCCCGTGGGGTTGGTGGCCGCGACAAGCGCGGCCGCTCCCGTGGGGCCGGTGGCCGCGACAAGCGCGGCCGCTCCCGTGGGGCCGGTGGCCGCGACAAGCGCGGCCGCTCCCGTGGGGTTGGTGGCCGCGACAAGCGCGGCCGCTCCCGTGGGGCCGCGACAAGCGCGGCCCCTCTCGCATGTCATGAGGCAGATGACGCCCACGAACGCGGTGGCGGCCGTGCGCACGGCGTAGGCCCAGGCGGTGACGGGCAAGACCATCTGAAGTCCGATCCACGTGGCGAACGGGGCCGCGTACAGAAAAATATTTCTTGTTTCTCGTTTCACGGCCGCAGATTATACCAAAATATGCTATACTACCGGCATGAAAATTACCTTCTTTGGCGCAGCGCAGACCGTCACGGGGTCCATGCACCTCGTGGAGGCGAACGGAAAGCGGATTTTGCTGGACTGCGGGCTCTACCAGGGGCACCGCAAGGAGGCGTTCGAGCGGAACCGGAACATGCCGGTCGATCCCGCGAAAATCGACGCGGTGATTCTCTCGCACGCCCACATCGACCATTCGGGCAACCTGCCGCAGCTCGTGCGGCGCGGGTTCCGCGGCAAGGTGTACGCACGCACGGCCACGATCGACCTCGTCAACGTGATGCTGCGCGACAGCTGCTTCCTGCAGATGCGCGACCTCGAGTACGTGAACAAGAAGCGCCGCGCGCAGGGCAAGCACCTGTTCGAGCCGCTCTACACGGAGGAGGACGTGGACGCGCTCCTGCCGCTCCTCGAGCCGATCCACCTGCACCAGCCGCGCGAGATCTTCAAGGGGATCACGCTCACGTTCTTCAACGCGGGCCACATCCTCGGCAGCGCGCAGGTGATGCTGGACGTCGCCGGCGGCACGGGCCACAGCCACCGCCTGCTCTTCAGCGGCGACCTCGGCCAGCCGAACCAGCCGATCCTGCGCCACTACGAGTACCCGCAGGGCGCGGACATCGCGATCATCGAGTCCACCTACGCCGACCGCCTGCACCCGTCGGCGGAGGACGTGGAGGGCCGCCTGAAGGGCTACATCGACGACATCGTGCAGCAGCGCTCGAAGCTCATCATCCCCGCGTTCTCGGTGGGCCGCACGCAGCAGATACTCTACTACCTCAACCGGCTCCTCGCGTCGGGGCGCATCCGCCAGATCCCCGTGTACATCGACTCGCCGCTCTCCGAGAAGGCCACGAAAATCTACGAGAAGCACACGGGCTGCTACAACGACGAGGCGATGCGCCTCCTGAACTCGGGCGTGAACCCCCTTACGTTCCCGGGGATGCAGTTCGTCGAGACGCCGCAGCAGTCGATGTCCCTCAACGAGCTGCGCGGCCCGATGGTGATCGTCGCGGCGAGCGGGATGTGCGAAGGCGGGCGCGTGGTGCACCACCTGAAGGCGTCGGTGGGCGATCCGCGCAACATCGTGCTCATCGTGGGATTCCAGGCGGAGGGCACGCTCGGGCGCCGCCTCGTGGAGCACAAGGAGAACACCGTGAAGATGCTCGGCGACGAGGTGAAGCTCGAGGCGCGCGTCCACACGATCAACGCCCTCTCGGCGCATGCGGACCGGGACGGCCTCATGGACTGGTACGACGGCGTGAAGGGCCGCGTGAAGCACGCGTTCGCCGTCCACGGCGAGCCGGACCGGGTGAAGCTGATGGCCGACCTTCTCGCAGAGCACGGCTGCGCGCATCCGGTGGCGCCCGTCGAGGGACAGAGCTTCACGTTCGACTGACGGCCCCAGATGACGTTTTCGGGGCTTTCCCCTTGCATCACGGCAATGGAAATGAGATAATATCGCGAATGGCAAAAGAAGTGACAGTGCTCGGTATTGAGGGCGCATTCCTGCGAGGCGTCCGGCTGGAGGAGCGAAACGGCGCATTTACGTGCACCGATGTCGCGTCGTGGCCGCTGGCGGAGGGGGCAGCGGACGGGACGTCCGCCGCGGCATCTGCGGGCGAGACGCCCGCCACCCCGACAGGCGAGACGCCCGCTGGCCCGACGGGGAATCAGCCTGCCACTTCGGCTGACTTTGACGAAGACGCTCCTGAGGAGGCGGTGGCAGCAGAGGATCAGCCGCTTGCACGCGCGCTTCGCGAGGCGGCGAAGCATTTCGACCGGTCGGAGTTCACGCTCGCGATCCCGCTCTCGAAGCTGCTCGTGAAGTGCGTGCGCCTGCCCGTGGAGGCACGCGACAGCCTGCTGGAGACGGCAGGCGGCGAGCTGGAGGGTATTTCGCCCTTCCCCGACGAGGAGCTGTCGCCCGCTGCCGAGGTCGTGTCCGAGACAGATTCCGAGATGCAGGTGGTTGCATCGGCCCTGCCGGCCGCCGCCGCCGCCGAGTTCGGCGCGGCGCTCGCCGCGGCGCGCGTGCACGTCACGCGCACGGACGCGACGGCGCTCGGCTGGCTGCGCAGCCTGTGGCCGCGCCTGTGCGAGGTGGAGGCGCATCGCCGTCTCGTGCTGCTTGATCTCGGAGACGGGTGGGACCTCGCCGTGCTTGACGACGGCGCGCCCGTGCAGTTGCGCGGCATCGGCCCGGTCGACTCCGCGGCGGAGCTCGGCCGCGAGGTGACGCTGAGCCTGCTCGCGTGCGAGACGGGCGGCGCTGACGTGGGCGACGTGGCGGTGTGCTGCCTGAATCGGCCTGAAGAGGACGTGCTGGCGCGCCTCGCCGCGTTCGGCCCGGTGCGCACGGTGATCGTGGACGATCCGGCGGCGGGCGTGGAGGGCTGCGCGCGCCGAGAGGCCGAGGGCTGCACGTTCGACGTGACGCCGGACGACTGGGGTGAGGCGCGCACGGAGTCGCGCTTCCGGCACAAGCTGAAGGCGTTCCTCGCGGTGGCCATCGGCCTGTGGGCGCTGGTGATGGGCGTTCTCTTCGGCTACGAGATCGCCTACAACATGATGCGCGACCACCAGCGGGACCTCCGCAAGGGCGTGCACAAGAGGAAATTCGACGAGGTCGTGGCCATGACGAACCGCGTGGCGCTCATCGACCGCTACGAGGACCGCTCCACGTGCGCGCTCGAGATGCTCAAGCTGGTGTCGGACAGCCTGCCGGACGACGACGGCATGACGTTCGACTTCTTCCGTTTCCGGCGCGGCGAGGGCGTGTTCGTGCGCGGCAAGGCGTCGCAGCGCGAGAGCTGGCGCCAGCTCGAGCAGGCGCTCCGCGCGGCGCAGGCACCCCGTCCCGGGCAGGAGGACGAGGTGGACGACGACGCGCCGCCGCTCTTCTCCGAGGTGAAGCCTTCCGACTCGAGCCAGAACCGCGACGGCATGTTCCCGTTCACCGTCGAGGCGAAGTTCCCCGTTTCGAAGGACGAGGATTCCAGCGGGAGGAAAGCGAAATGACGACGTCTGGAGCCAAGTCGCGCCGGGACCGCATGATCATCGCGATCGTGGTGGTGGTGGCGCTCTACGCCCTCGCGGCGTTTCTGTGGTTCACGGGGCGCGGGGATGCCTGGTCGCGCGCGCGCAAGGCGTACGACAAGGAAGTCGCCACGTTTGAGCGCGAGAAGGCGCTCATCCGCGACCGCGACCTCTGGGAGGAGCGCGCCGAGACGAAGCGCCTGCGCATGCCGCTCGTGGGCGAGGACGAGATGCCCGCCACGCGGTGGGAGCGCATCATCGAGAACCTCGCCGAGAAGTACCACGTGAGCGTGGGGAAGGGACTCAAGGCGTCGCAGGTGGAGGAGGACCACGGCGGCGTGTGGGAGATGCCCGTGGAGGTGAAGTACGACAACACCTCCCTCCAGCGGCTCGTCGAGTTCCTGTACGCCGTCAACAAGGCGGAGGACGCCATGATGGACGTGCGGGAGATCGAGATCGCCGTGCGTGGCAGGAACGTGGGGGCGCTGAACGGCAAGCTCGTGCTCACCTGCGCCTACCTGAAGGGCGAGGCGCCCGAAGTAGATGAAGCGAAGAAGACGAAGTAAAGGGAACGAGGATATGATGAAGACGAACATGAAGAAGCTCCTGGTCCTGGCGGCGCTGTCTGTCGCGGCCGCCACTGCGATCGCGCAGCTCAACCGCCGGCCGATGAACCTGCGCGCTGGCCTGCCGCGCCGTCCCGGCGCGCCGGCGGCCCAGCCTGCCGAGGAGGCCAAGCCGATCGCCGAACAGCTCAAGGAGATTCCGAAGGGCACGAACGGCGTCCCCGTGCTCAACTTCGAGAAGGCGCCGCTCGAGCTCGTGCTCATGCAGTACGCCACGCTGTCCGAGAAGGTGCTCCTTCCCGCGCCGAACCTCCCGAAGGCCGAGATCACGCTCACGTCCAACGGGCTCGAACTCGACAAGGACACCTACCTCGAGGCCATCGAGGTGGCGCTCACGATGAACGGCGTCGTGATTGAGCCGTTCGACAAGCACTTCCTCCGCGCCTTCGAGCGCAAGACCGTGCGCACGCAGGGCATCCGCACGTCGATGAACGTCTCCACGAACGGCATCCCCGAGAAGGGACGCGTGATCAGCCAGCTCATCCGCCTCAACCACATCACGGCCGAAGAGGCGCAGAAGGCCATCGAGGGCTTCAAGGATCCGAACGGCCTCTTCCAGGTGTTCGAGCGCAACAACGCGATCCTCGTCACCGACACGCAGGAGAACGTCAACCGCATGCTCGAGATCATCAAGGAGCTCGACGTGCCGAACCCCGTCCTGGAGGAGGTGTTCGTGCGCGAGGTGAAGTACGCGCTCGCGACGGACATCAAGACCTACCTCGAGACGATCGTCACCGAGTCGCAGAAGGACGACCAGAAGGGCGCCGCCACCGTCAAGTCGAGCGGTTCGCCCGGCTTCGCGCGCCCCGCCGCGCCGCAGCCGAACCGTCTCCTCAACCTCAACAACCGCCCCGGCCTCAACAAGCCGGAACCGACGCCGTCCACGCCGAACGCCGTCCTCACCGCAGCCGTCTCGGACGCCGATCGCGGCATGATCCGCGGCAAGGTGCTGATCGTGGCCGACGAGCGCTCCAACAAGCTCATCATCATCACGGCGAAGACGAACATGGACTTCTTCGACAAGGTGATCTCCACGCTCGACGTGGAGACGACGCCGGAGGTGAGCATCGAGGTGATCCGCCTCAAGTACGCCGAGGCCGAGGACGTGGAGTCGATGCTCAACGACCTCATCGGCGCGGGTTCCTCCTCCTCGCAGTCGAAGAACAACCAGAACCCGAACGCGAACAGGGGCGCCGCCGCCACGCGCAGCCTCACCACGCAGCGTCCCAACACGCCCCGCCCCGGCGCCGCGAACAGCCCCACGTTCCAGAACACCAACGCCTCGCGCCTCGGCGAGCTCAACAAGGACAACGTGAAGGTGCTCGCCGACAAGCGCATCAACGGCATCGTCGTCATGGCCCGCAAGGCCGACATGCGCGCCATCAAGGACGTGATCGAGAACATGGACGTGAAGCTGTCCCAGGTGCTCATCGAGACGGTCATCATCGAGATCACGCTCGGGGACGACCTCAAGACCGGCATCGACTGGTTGCAAAGAGGGCGACAAAGGGGAGTTGTTGACGCAACGGATTCTTTAGGTCGCAAGTTGTATTATCCCTATAAAGTTACATCGGTGAATGCGGATGGAACAAAAGTTTACAGTGATAAGATTGTGGATTACGATGGAACTCCTGTCTTGGAAGGTGCGGAAGGTGCGAGTTCAACGGTTGCCAAGATGTTTAAGACGGTGCGCGGCGGTCTCGTGAACAACGGCAACTACGCCTTGGGCGGCGGCGGCAACGGCCTTGCCGCTGCCGGTTCGGCGCTCGGGCAGCTGTTCACAAACGGAACCGAAGTGGCGGCTTTCGGAAACATGACGCCGATCGGCGCCGGAGTCAACTACTTCCTCAAGTCAGACAAGCTGAACCTCTCGGCAATCATCCAGGCGTCAAAGACGGACAGCCGCGCAAAATACATCGCGTCACCAATCGTGATGACTGTCGACAACAAAGAGGCGACGATCGACGCCACGGAAAACAGGCAGTTCCTGACGGGGTGGACTTCCGTGTCCGGAAGCTATGCAGGCAGTTCCATGCCGTCCCCGAACTACACCGCGAAGGACATTGGAATCAAGATCAAGGTGACGCCGAAAATCAATCCGAACGGCACGGTCATGTTGACGGTGGAGGAGGAATATTCCAGGTTTGTAGAAGGCGGGCAGTCCATGTTGCAGCCTGTAGGGGCTTCCTATACGTCCGTTAATGTCGATTTGGCCGTGGAGCGCAAAATGTCGGCAGATGTTCGGCTTGAGAACATGCAGACGGTGGTGTTTGGCGGTCTGACTGAAACTTCCACGGCGGAGGGCGAGACAGGCATTCCCATTCTGAAGGACATCCCCTGGATCGGCAAGTGGCTTTTCGGGTCGGTCAGTCAGTCCGAGAGCCGCAAGGAACTTCTGGTGTTCATGACGCCGTACGTGCTTGACGATGAGGATTCCGCGCAGCTGGAAGCCCTCCGCCGCAAGAAGGCGCTCAGCGATCCTCGCCCGTGGGACGACCACGGGTGGAGCGCGTCGCCGCTGGCGGATCCCGTCTCGCGCAAGGAGCAGCTGCGCCGCTTCAACGAGGAATGGGCGAAGCAGGACGAGGAGCGCAAGACGAAGCTCGCCATCGAGAAGGCGAAGATGGAGCGCGCGCGGAAGCTCGAGAAGATGAGCGAGGAGGAGCGCAAGGCGTGGCTTGACGTCCACAAGGAGGAGATGGAGAAGGAGGAGAAGGAGGCGTTCGACAAGAAGGTCGAAGAGCAGAAGGACCTGAAGGAGTTCGTGGACGAGCTGAAGAAGAACGACATGGAGAAGGCCGAGAAGGCGGTCAAGGAGGCGGATGCCGCCGCCGTCCGCGACAACGAGTACAACAAGTTCCTCAAGGACCGCCAGAAGGAAGGCAAGCCCCTGCCGCCCGGCGAGACGCTGAAGAAGGACGCCGAGGCGCTGAAGAAGGAAGAGGAGAAGAAGCCCGAGGCAGGCGCCGAGGGTGCCGCGCCCTTGAAAAAGTAGGGGGCCTGTTTCCGGAGCCAGCGAGGGATCGCCATGAAATACGCACTTGTCATCATCGTCGTCGCAATCCTGGTGGGCGGCGCGTCCTACACCTACGTGAAGGTCGGCGAGCAGAAGAACCACGAGCGGGAGCTCGCCGTGCGCAAGGCGACGTCGGCGCAGAAGAAGGCCGAGGCCGAAGATAAGAAGGCCGAGGCCGAGAGGCGGAAGGCCGAGGCCGACCAGAAGCGGGCGGCGTCCGAGGCGGAGTCCGCCAAGTCGAGGGAGGCGGCTGCGCGCTACGCCCGCGAGGAGCGCCAGGCGGCCGAGGCCGAGGCGAAGTCGACGGCGGCGGCGAAGGCCGACGAGGCGAAGAAGGCGGAGGCGGATTTGGAGGCCGCGCGCGTGGCCGCCCGCAAGGCGGAGGACGAGCGCAAGACGGCGGAGGCGCGGGCGGCGGAAGCCGCGGCGCTTGCAGGCCATGCGGCGGCCACGAACGCCGCCCGGCAGGCGGAGCTCGAGAAGTTGAAGGTCGCCGAGCACATGATCGAGCTGGACCTGCAGAAGACGCTGGCGGCGAGCAACGTGCTGGCGCTCCAGAAGGCCGACTACGCGACGAAGCTCGCGGAGGTGCAGCAGCTCCAGGAGGAACTGCGCCGCCGCGAGGAGGAGACGCGTCCGAACAAGACGCTCCTGCAGCTGATGGAGCAGAACGAAGCCGCGCGCGAGGCGGAGCTGGCCGAGATGGCGAAGAAGGACGCGGAGTACGCAGAGGAGGAGGCCGCACGCAGGAAGGTCCTGCGCGAAGGCGTGCCGGCCGCGCCCAAAAAACCGCCGACGCGCGCGGAGAGGCGTCTGGCCGAGGCCGCCGAATCGGCGCAGCGCGCGGCCGACGAGCGCCGGGCCGAGGAGGAGAAGTTCGTCGTGTCGCGTCTTGAGGGCCTGATCCGCCAGGCGCTGAAGGACGGCCGTACCGTGGAGGCGGAGTCGTATCTCGAGGCGCTGAAGTCCCTCGTGCCGGGCTACACGGGAAAGAAGTGAAGCCGATCGTCATAAAAAGCGCCGACGCGGAGTCGATTGCCCGACACTGGGGTGAACTGCGCCGCGTGGACCGTCTGCGGGGCGGGGAGGCGGTGACGCTTGACGTGTCGGGCCTGTCCGCCGCCACGGCCGCGTTCGAGGCGTTCTTCCTCGCGCTCGACCGGCATGCCGCCGCGCGCGCCGTGCGCGTGGAGGCCGTGGACCCGAAGGGGCTGCTCGCGCCCATCCGCGCGCGCTACGACTTCGCGGCCTACGACGGCGCGGCGCCCGCCCGTCACCGGCACCGGCCCTTCCTGGTGGCCGTGGGGCAGGGCGTGTGCGGCTGGTGCGCCAGCGCGCGCGCGAACTGCGCATTCCTCGGCGAGACGTTCGCCAACGCCCTCTCCATGCTCCTCCACCCGCGCCGCTTCCGCTTCCGCGACGCGGCGCTCGCGTTCGAGCGCGCTGGGTTCGACGGCCTGCCCATCACCACCGGCATCGGCTTCCTTCTCGGGCTCATCCTCGCCTTCGAGAGCGCGGCGTCGCTGAGGATGTTCGGCGTGGAGGTGTACGTGGCCGACCTCATCGCGATCGGGCTCTTCCGCGAGCTCGGCCCGCTCGTGACCGCCATCATCCTCGCGGGGCGGAGCGGCAGCGCGTTCGCCGCCGAGATCGGCACGATGAAAGTGGATGAGGAGCTCGACGCGCTCACCACGTTCGGGCTGCCGCCCGTCCGCTTCCTCGTGATGCCACGCGTGGTGGCCGCCACGCTCGCGATGCCCGTGCTGACGATCTTCGCGGAGCTCGCCGGCCTCGTGGGCGGGGCGATCGTGCTGCAGCTCATGAACGTGCCGCCCGTCGTCTACTGGAGCCACGTGACCTCGGCGACGTCCATGTTCATGATCCTGTTCGGGCTGGGGAAGTCCGCGCTGTTCGGCTTCCTCGTGGGCCTCATCGGCTGCTCGGCGGGGATGCGCACGCGCAACACGGCGGACGGCGTGGGCGTGGCCACCACGGCCGCCGTGGTGGGCGGGATCGTGGCGATTGCCGTGACCGACGGCATCATCGCCGTCGTCTGCTATCTCCTGGGGGTGTGACGCATGGCCGATTCCGTCATCGAAGTTGAGCACCTGGACGCCGGCTACCCCGGCGTTCCGGTGCTGCGCGACGTGAACTTCACGGTGGCGCGCGGCGAGGTGTTCGCGCTTCTCGGCGGCAGCGGCTGCGGCAAGTCCACGATCATGAAGCACCTGATCGGGCTCAACCCGGCGCTCGGCGGGAAGATTGTCGTCGCGGGGCTCGAGATGAATCCGGCGAACCGTCCGCGCATCCTGCGGAAGATCGGCGTGATGTACCAGTCGGGCGCGCTCTTCGGGTCGATGAGCGTCCTGGAGAACGTGATGCTCCCGCTTGAGGAGTTCACGCGCCTGCCGGCGGACGCGCGGCGCACGCTCGCGCTCATGCAGCTCGACCTCGTGGGCCTGCGCGAGGCGGCCGAGAAGATGCCGAACGACCTCTCCGGCGGCATGAAGAAGCGCGCAGCCATCGCGCGCGCCCTCGTGCTGGAGCCGGAAATCCTCTTCCTCGACGAGCCGAGTGCCGGACTCGACCCGCTCACCTCGAACGCGCTTGACGACCTCGTCCTGCGCCTGCGCGACGCGCGCGGCGTCACGTTCGTGGTGGTCACGCACGAGCTGCCCAGCATCTTCAAGATCGCGGACCGCTGCGCGATGTTCGACCGCGCCCGGAAGGCGATGGTGGCGCTCGGACGCCCCGCCGACCTGCGCGACAACTCGTCCGACCCGTTCGTCCGCAAGTTCTTCAACCGTGGAGGCACATGATGGCAGCAGACAACCAGCCCAACTACGCGAAAATCGGATTCTTCATCCTGGCGGGCGTCGCCCTCGCCGTCGGCACGCTCGTGTACCTCGGCGGCTTCGGCGCCGCGCAGCACGAGTTCGTCGCCGAGACGCACTTCTCGTACCCCGTCTCCGGCCTCGACGTCGGCAGCGCCGTGAATTTCCGCGGCGTGCGCGTGGGGTCCGTGCGCCGCATCTCGTTCATCGGCGCGGAGTACGACGAAATCGGCAACCCGCACGACCGCCGGCAGATCTACGTGGAGCTCGCCCTCGACAGGCGCCTCTTCCGCTTCGGCGGGAAGGCGGAGCGCGTGAACGAGACGCTCGCGCGCCTCGTGGAGCGCGGCCTGCACGCCACCGTCTCGTCCTCCGGCGTGACCGGCCTCTCGAAGATCGAGCTCAACTTCCCGACGATCCAGCGCGAGGACGAGAAGATCAGCTGGCGGCCGCGGTACATCGTGATCCCGCCTGCGCCGGCGTTCCTCCAGAGCGCGGCCGACTCCGTCACGCAGATCCTCGACCAGCTCAATCGCATGGACTTCGTCACGGCCTGGAGCAACGTGGTGCAGGTGACCAGCAGCGCGAACGTGCTCCTGCAGGACGCCGCCACGCTCGTCGACGCGCAGAAGGGGAACGCGGGCGAGATCATGGACAACCTGCGCGAGGCGTCGATCGCCCTGCGCGCGTTTGCGGACGAGATTCGCGCCAATCCCGCCGCGCTCCTGCGCTCGTCCACGCCGGACCGCCTCGACGAGACGCGGTAACGGGAATTTGCCGCCGGGCGGCAAAATATGGTATAATCACAGACTGAAAGGAACAACAAAGATGAAGACGATGCAGTTTGCGCCCACACGGCGCGCGTTTATGACGGGAATCGGGGCGTTCGGGCTTTCGCTCGGCGCGGCCGGAATCGACCTTGCGCCGCAAGATACGTTCAAGGGGAAGATCGCCGGACGGCGTCTGAAGATCGCGTCCATCGGCTGCGGCGGCATGGGCCGCGGCGCCACGGAGAGCCTCATCAGCGCGGGCTGCGAGCTCGTGGCGATCTGCGACATCGATCCGGCGATGTTCGCCCACTGGGAGAAGAAGTACCCCGGCATCCCCAAGTTCACCGACTACCGCAAGATGCTGAAGACGATGGGCGACAAGTTCGAGGCCGTGCAGGTGGGCACGCCGGACCACACGCACGCCTACATCTCCATCGACTGCATGAACGCCGGCAAGCACGTGTACGTGCAGAAGCCGCTCGCGCGCACCGTGGAGGAGTGCGAGCTGATGCTCAAGACCTCTCTCCGCACGGGTCGCGTGGTGCAGATGGGCAACCAGGGGCATCCGGGCGTGTGGCGCTACAAGGCGCTGCGCGACGCGGGCGCATGGGGTGAGATCAAGGAAATCTACAGCTGGAGCGACCGTCCGGTGTGGCCGCAGGGCATGAAGAAGTACGCGAAGCCCGAGCCGGTGCCGGCGCACTTCGCGCCTGATTCCTGGGACTGCTGGTGCGGCCCGAGCGCCGACCACGGCTATTCGAGCGCCTACCATCGCTTCAAGTGGCGCGGCTGGTGGGACTACGGCTGCGGCGCGATCGGCGACATGGCGGTCCACAACGCCGACCCGGCGTTCTGGACGTTCGAGCTCGGCCTGCCCACGAAGGTCACGGGCGATACCTTCGGCGAGGGTCCCGTGGGCGTCGCCTATCCGAAGAAGTCGCGTATCGAGATGGCGTTCGCGCCGAACAAGTGGATCCCGAACGGCGTCAAGCTCGTGTGGACGGACGGGCACGTGAAGCCCGACATGAAGGCCATTGCCGGCCTTGAGGCATTCGCGCTGAAGTGCGCCACCGACGCCGAGGCGAAGAAGGCCGCCAAGGCGAAGAAGGAAGGCAAGCCCTACAAGGCGCCGGCGACGATCGTTCCGTCCGTGCCGGGCAACGGCCTGATCATCGTGGGCACCAAGGCGACCTCCATCGGCGGCTCGCATGCGGCGAAGCCTGTCTGCATCGCGGGCGACAAGGCGGCGTTCGACGCCGCGCTCGCGAAGGGCGAGAGGGCGGCGAAGTACAGCCACTACCGCGAGTTCGTGGAGGCCTGTCTCGCGAACGACCTCGAGAGGTGTGGCTCGAAGCTCTCCTACGCGGCGCCTCTCACGGAGGCCCTCCTGATCGGCTGCGTGTCGCTCCGGTATCCGGGCGAGGAACTTGCCTTCGACTCGAAGAAGATGCGCTTCTCGAACAAGGCGGAGGCGAATGCGTTCCTCAAGGCGCCGAAGCGCGGCGCATGGGACTTCGCGCGCCTGTAGCGATGCACCTTGGCTGGTCATCACACGTCTATCCGCTGGAAGCGGCGGATTTCGGCGACGTGCCGGACTATTCGGGCGAGCCGATTTCCGCCGATGACCTTCCGCCCGACCCCGTCATTCTCCTGATCCGCAAGGGACGCCCCGATTCGCTGGTACGGGGGCGGGATGAAATCGCGCGGCGTGCAGGCGGCATTGTGGACGTGCGTGTGGTGTTTGCCCCTTCCGTTTCACGGTGGAACCTTCTGGGGACCTTGGTGCGGGTGTGCCGGAACCGTTACCGCTACCACGGCACGCACGTGTACCACATTTCGGCGAAGGCCGTGCGGGCAATGAAACTCGAACGGGCGATTCGGACCATCGAGAATCCGCAGGCGCGCGGAGGACAGGACCGGGCGGCTTGCATGGTCCGGCTTCTGGAGAGCCTGAAGCGGGACGGCTACCGCGACGACAAGCCCATTGTGGTGATGCTCTGCCGCACGGGCGGACTTGCGGATTCGCTGCGGCAGGGCCATCACCGCGTAAGCGCCTGCCTCGCGTGCGGCGTCGACCGCATGGCGGTCGAATTCGCGGCGGCCGGCGTGGCGCCCTGGCAGCGGTGGGGCGTGTTCAGGCGCGTGGCGACGGTTGTCGCCGCGTGCGCCGGAATTGCGGCGGCGGCGTGGGCGCTCTGGCCTGCGACGCCATGGGAGGCGACGATGGACGTGCGGGGATTGCCGAAGATTTCCCCGATCGGCGAGTTCGTTCGTCCACGCGTACCCGAGGAGCTGAGCGGCATCACATACGTGGACGGCGACAGCTACTACGCCGTCAGCGACGACGGCAGCGGCATCTGGCCAATGCAAATCGGCCTTGACCGGGCGACCGGCGTGATCACGAACTGCGTGATGGGCCGGAACGTGCGCGTGGGCAAAGACAATGAAGGAATTGCATGGAATCCGCAGAATCGCACTGTTTTCGTGACGGACGAGGCGGCGCAGACGATCCATGAAATCGACCCCGCCTCGGGAAAGAGCGTTGCAGAGGTGCGCCTTCCCGAACATCAGCGGAAAAGGCGAAACAACCGCGGACTGGAGTCGCTGACACTTTCGCCCGGCGGCGAATTCCTCTGGACGGCGAACGAAGAGGCGCTTGCTGGCGACGGCGACCGGTCGAGCGAGCAGAAGGGGACGGTCGTGCGCCTGACGAGGTTCCGGCGGCAAGGTGACACGACGTGGACGCATGATGGCGAGTGGGCGTATCTCACGGACGCCATTGGCGGCGGAAATACACGTCGGATGCGCTCGGGCGTGTCCGACCTGTGCGTGCTGGAAGACGGGACGCTCCTCGTTCTCGAACGCGAGCAGAGCCGGAAGGGCGTCGATCCCTCGTATCGGGCGCGTCTCTATGCCGTGCGGCCCGCGCGGGAGGAGTCCATCGACATGGCGCGTCCCATCGCCAAGAAGCTTCTCTTCGGCGCGGACACGGGTACGGCGAACTACGAGGGCGTGTGCCTCGGGCCGGTGCTGGGCAACGGCGACCGCACGCTGGTGATGGTGTCAGACGGCGGCGACGCGGACGACGAGCGACTGTACGTGCTCCGCATGAAGGAGGGGCGTGAATGAGCGGTCAGCCGAACGAGCTCCATCTTTTCGTGCTCTGGGCGAAAGCGCGTTGCGTCGAGGCGCGGATTCTCGAAGACCTCGGACGCCAGAAGGACATTGAAGTCATTGGAAAGTGGGAGTTCGCCTTCCCGGGGCCTGCAGCAGAGGTCTATCCGGCATTCTACGGCGGGAAGAAGCCGTTGGACGGACGCCTCAAGGCGCGAAAATGCGGCGATGGCAGATTCCTGCTTGTCGTCGTTCGCAACTTGAATCCCAGCTATGGTTCGCGTTGGGCGCGCGACGACAAGTACTATCTTGCCAACGAGCTGATGTACGACCTCAAGGCGCGCTACCGCGAATGGGCGGGACGCAAGCATCGCGTACACGGAACGACTGACTGCGACGAGTTTGCACGCGACATCTTCATCCTCACAGGGCATACGGCTGATGAGTGGGAGCGCGGCGTGCCGGACGACATCCGGCTCAACATCCCCGCAAAGGCCGAATGGAGGCGGGTCGTTGACGGCGTAGGCACTGTCATGGGCCTTTCCGATTGCCGCGTCCTTCTGGAAAACAAGTACATCAACGACGTGTTCTTCGAGGGGCGTTTCAAGGGGCGCAACGCCATCGTGAAATGCTCCTCGACGTGCGCATGGTCGATCGGCAACGAGTTCCGGCTTGCGGCGCGTCTCCGCGCCGCCGCGCCGCTTGTGGTGCCGGAACCGCTGGCGCTCTGGACGTCGGATGACGGACGCCGGGCGTTCGTCGTGACCGAGAAGGTGGGCGGGCCGTCGTTGACGGACCTGCTCGTGCGTGGGGTGACGGAGGCGCAGGCGGACGGGTTCGCGGCGGATATCCTCATGCTGGCGGAGGCCCTGAACAAGACGGGCATCCTCCACCGCGACATCTACACCGACAATTTCCTCTTGGGGGCGGACGGGCATTTGAAGGTGATTGACTTCCAGATGTCCATCGACCGGAACGACTACCGCGAGGATCCGTGGGTGGCCGCTCATCCGAAGTTCCTCTACGTCGTGTTCGGCGTGAACCACAACACGCCCTGCGGGTGCTGGGACGACCGCGCGGCGCTCGACGCCGTTCTCGCGCTTTTGCCGGCGACCGACGTGGTGGCGCAGGCGCGCCGCACGCTGGCGGCGATGCCGGACATCGCGTTCACGGCACGTCCTCCGCTCGGGGCGCGCCTGAAGCTGGGCCTCTATGCCCTCAGTCTGATGATCCAGTCGCACGTGCCGTGGCGGTCGCGCAAGCGGCGCAACCAGGCGCGCAAGCGCCTCGACACGATCCGCGCGCGCGGCGGGACGGACGTTGACGGGCGCGATCCCGAAGCCATCAACGCGGGGAAGGTCACGCCATGATTTACGGAGACCTCATCCTCATTGTGTTGGCGATCTACGCCCTTTGCAAGTGTACGTGGTGGTGGCCGCGCTGGCCGCGCGGCGTGCCGTCGTTCCTGATGCTCCATTCCGTCTCCGACGACGTGGTGGATGCGTCCTGTCCCAACAACACAATCCGGCCGCGCGAGCTGGAGGCGTTGATTGTCCGGCTGCTCAAAGGCGGCTACAGGTTCCGAACGTTCACGGACGCGGCGTCCGATCCGGGGCCGCGCGACGTGGTGCTGACGTTTGACGACGGCTACGTCGACAACTATGTGGAGCTGCTGCCCATTCTTCGGCGGCAGAACGTGCCGGCGACCTGTTTCGTCACGAGCCGCTTTGACGATCCGCGTTTCCTCTCGCGCGAACAGCTGCGCGAGATGGACGCGAGCGGGCTGGTCGAGATCGGGGGACACACTTCGGGGCATTGCGTTCTGACGTCCGTGGATCGTGCGGAGGCGCGCGAGCAGATCCGAGCGAACAAGCGCGATCTTGAAGCGGTCCTCGGGCACCCGATTGCCTCGTTCGCCTATCCTTGCGGGGGCGAGAACGACGACATCGTGTCGGAAGTCGTCGCGGCGGGCTACCGTTTCGCCGCCGCGATGGTCAAGAAGATGCGTCCTGTGGGGATAGACCCCTACCGAATCCACCGTCAGATCATTCCGCGCGGCATGAAGACGTGGCAGTCCTATCTGCTGGCCACGCGGGGGAAGTACAAGATATGAAGATCGCCGTCTACAAGGACACGTTTACGGCCCGGCGCGGGGCGGATGTGGCCGTGCAGCTCCTGATCGACGGCCTGCGCGCGCGCGGACACGACGTGGTGGCGGTGACGGACGAAGACGCCGATGTGCGGGGACGTATTTCCGGATGTGATGTCTGCATTGCCGCGGGGACGAACGAAATCCTGTCGCTGACGGACGGCGGGCGGATCCGCCCGCCCGTGAAGACGATCCTCCAGTTCCACACGCACCCGCTCTATCCCTTTCGTCATTGGCTTCGCCGGTGGCGGCGGTGTCGCGTCATCCGGCGGGCCATTGCGCTGGCCGATGCGGTGCAGGTGCTTCTGCCTTCGCACGAGGGCGTTCTGCGCCGCAAGGTCGGATACGCGGGGAAGGTCTACGTGATTGGCAACGCCTCGCGTTTCGGGACGTGCGCCTCGTCTTCCGATGACGGGCAGACGATCATCTACCCCGCCGCTCTGAACGATGACAAGCGGCAAATGCTCCTGATCGATGCCTTTGCGCGCGTGGCGGGAGATTTTCCCGGGTGGCGCGTCGTTCTGTATGGGACGGGGAAGGCGGCGTATGAGGCGAAACTTCGTGCGCGCGTGGCAGCGGCGGGGTTGGGGGACCGCATTGAATTCGCGGGGTACTGCGATGATCTGACGATGGCATACTCTTCTTGTTCGTTTGTCGCGTTCCCGTCCGCCAACGAGGGTTTCCCGCTGACGGTCGTCGACGCGGCGGCGTTTCGCAAGCCGGTGATTGGACTCGCGGAGACGCCGGCGGTCGCGGAGATCATCGCCGACGGCGAGACGGGAATGCTGTGCGGGTCTACGGCGGCGGCCTACGCGGACGGGCTGGCGCGGTTGATGCGCGATGCGGAGCTGCGTCGGCGGCTGGGCGAGGCCGCCTGCAGCCGCTTCGCGGCCGTCTATTCGCGCGAGGCGTTCCTAGACCGTTGGGAGTCCGCCCTTGCCTGCGTGGGCTAGCAAAACGGCGGGGAATCGTGTATAATAATGGCGTTCTTTTCCCGTTATGAGAACGTCTTTGACAGTGAAAATAATCCGTCTCGTGACCGCGCTGATTCCCGTCAAGCGCGTGCGGCGGCGTTTGCGCGACCGTTGGATGGCCGCTGCGCGCGCGCGGAGCCTTGAACGCATGTTGCCGGTTGTCCGTGCGCGCTACGCGGCGCACGAGGCGGCGTGCCGGGAAAAGCTCGCGCGCGGCGAGCGGCTGCGCGTGGCCTTTCTCGTGTGCGACGTGTCGATGTTCTCGTTTGAACCTGTCTATCTGCAGATGAGGGACGATCCGGCATTCGACTGCTTCATCGCCGTGGTGCCGCGCGTCACCCGCGGCGAAGATTTTCTGCGCGAGACGTACGCGAAGGCGCTGGAGACGCTCCGCCCCCGTTACGGCGACGCCGTGCGCGCGCTGTACGACCTCGACACGAAAACCAGCGAGGGCCTGGAGGGGCGGGCCGACGTCGTTTTCACGTCCATCATTTACGAGGACCAGTCGCTGCGGCAGTTCACGACGGAGGCGATGAGCGCGTATGCCCTGGTGACCGTAATCTCGTATGGCTACAGCGGACTCTTCGTGAACAACGTCAGGAGGACGATTTTCCTTCCGAACATCGTTCTCGGTTGGCGGTTCGTCCTCTCGAACCAGGCCACGTTCGAGGAGTGGACGCGACATAATCCGCTGCTGCTGCACAATGCCGTCGTGTGCGGATACGCGAAGATGGACCGCTATGAGAAAGTGCGGAAGACGGCGAGTCGCGAGACGGGGACGAAGTGCATTCTGATATGCCCGCACCACTCGATCGAGCGCGATACGGACGGGCTGCGGCTCTCGACGTTCCTTTCCTTTTCCGACCTGTTCCTCCGACTGCCGGGCCTTTATCCCGACGTCAAGTTCGTCTTTCGTCCGCATCCTCTCCTTTTCCCGCGGTTGCGCACCGCAAAGTGGTGGGGGGCGGAGCGGACGGACGCATACGAACGCAGGATGGCGTCGTACGCCAACGTCGAGTTCCAGCGCGGTGGGGACTACTTCCGGTCGTTTGCAGATTCCGACGCGTTGATTCACGACTGCGGGTCGTTCCTTGCGGAATATTTCTATACCGGCAGGCCGCAGTGCTACCTGTTGGCCGACGAAGGGACGGCGTGCCGCGAGTTCCTGCCGTTCGGGCGGAATCTGCTCGATGCGTGCTACCGGGCGTCGTCGGAAAGGGACGTCGTCGATTTCATCGACAAGGTCGTTCTCGGCGGCGAGGACCCGCTTGCCCCGTGCAGGGACCGACTGGCGCGGTCTTCCGTCTGCATACACCACCCAAATGCGGCGTCGCGCGTGGTCGAGGCTGTGATCGAGGGCATAGAAGGAAAAGGAAATGGTTGACAAAGAACTCTGCATGAGTCGGTTCCTTGCGTTCCGCTATATCGAGGAAGAGGACCTGAATTTCTTTCCGGGGTTGACGCATTCCGTTTGGAAGCGTCCGCCAGCCGGCGAGTTGCATACGGTCGGATCCGCAGACGAGATCGAACGGGCGATTCTCGAGGAGACAGAAGCTTTCTACGAGCCGGGAAGGACGGCCATCTTCCTTTCCGGCGGGATTGACAGCGCGATCCTGGCCTCCTATCTGCCGCGCGGCACCAAGGCATACACTTTTCGGTGCGTGGCGGACGGTGCTGTAGACGAGACGGGGCAAGCGGCCGTGTATGCGGCCGCATACGGGCTCGACCATGAGATAATCGAGATGCACTGGAGTGATTTCGAGCAGCTGACACCGGAACTACTGCGGCATGACGGCGTTCCGTTTCACTCGATAGAGGTCCAGTTGCTCAAGGCAGCGCGCCAGGCCAAGGCCGACGGATTCGACCGCCTTATACTCGGAGAGAGCGCCGACGGGGTGTTCGGCGGACTGGACGGGCTGCTCTCGCGGGATTGGACGCTCGAAAGCCTGATGGACCGTTATTCCTTCGTGCGCCCGGACCGTGCCTTGAGGAATCCGGTGTCCGTCCGGAACGTCTTCGAGCGCTACCTGAAACCGGACGGCACCATCGACATCGAGGCGTTCATACACGGTGTGTTCTGCATCGAGTCCTCGTGTTCGTATTCCCATGCCTTCGGCCTCGCGGGCGTTGACGCGCTCATGCCCTACGGGAGAATGCGGATGTCGGGTCCGCTCGACATCGCGCGAGTGCGGCGCGGCGAGTCGAAGTATCTTCTGAGGGAACTGTTCGCCCGGCGCTATCCTGGCATGCAGGCGCCCCGGAAGATACCCATGCCGCGGGCGACGGCACAGTGGTTTGCGGACTGGCGCGGCCCGGTTCGCGCGGAATTCATACCGGGCTGCCAGAGCGACATGACAGGCGACCAGAAATGGCTGGTCTGGTGCCTTGAACGATTTCTTGACGCATACGAAAAAGGAGAACTTGCATGAGCAGGACGATTATCGGCTACACAAGCGGGGTCTACGACCTCTTCCACATCGGACACCTGAACCTGCTGAAGAACGCGAAAGGGCTCTGCGACAAGCTGGTGGTCGGGGTGTCTGTGGACGAGCTTGTTGCATACAAGAACAAGCGCGCGGTCATCCCCTTCGCGGAGAGGCTGGAGATCGTGCGGTCGATAAAATACGTCGACGCCGCGATCCCGCAGGAGGATCTCGACAAGTTCAAGATGTGGGAGAAGCTCCACTTCGACGTCCTGTTCGTCGGTGACGACTGGTTCAAGTCGGAGCGCTGGGAGGAGATGGAGCGCAAATTCAACGGCGTCGGCGTGCGGGTGGTGTACTTCCCGTACACGAAGGGGACCAGCTCGACGATTTTGAACGCGACGCTGCGCAAGCTGCGAGAGGAGGCGTAGCCGGTGGTCCACTTGCTGGCCAAGCTGCTGACGCTTCCCGTATTCCCCCGAAGCGTCCGCGACCGACTGCGCAGGCGCATCGTGTTCGCCTTGTACGGCATGTCCGTATGGCGGCGGGCGAAAAGCGTCGGGAAGGGCCTTCGTTGCAACGGACCGGTCCGCGTGACGCGGCAGACGGAACTGGGCGACCACGTGCACTTCAACGGCGCGGTTTTCTTCGGCGGAGGCCGGGTGAAGATCGGCAACTGGTTCCATTCGGGCGAGGGCTTGAAGATCTTCACACGCAACCACAACTACGAGGGCGAGGCGATTCCATACGACAGCACGTATGTACACAAGCCGGTGACGATTGGCGACTGCGTCTGGATTGGCGCGTATGTGATCCTGCTTCCGGGCACGACCATCGGCGAGGGCGCGATCATCCAGGCCGGATCTGTGGTGCATGGCGAGATACCGCCCATGGCAATCGCCGGCGGCAACCCCGCCAAGGTCTTTGCCTGGCGCGACAGGGGGCATTACGACGAGCTCAAGGCGGATGGCCGTTTCCATTGACCCCCATTGCAAAAATAGGCACGTAGATGTTCTCACGCGGGCGCGGAATGTGGTATAATACACACCCACGCACGGAGAGTTGGCGGAGTGGTCGATCGCGGCGGTCTTGAAAACCGTTGACCCGCAAGGGTCCGGGGGTTCGAATCCCTCACTCTCCGCCATACGGCGCGCGGCGCGCTTCAAATTGCACCGAACTTGAGTTTGAGGCGAGCCACGCGCCGCGAATTGTGGTATACTACGCGTCATGCCTCCGCCCAAGACATCCTTCACCTACGAACTCGACGCCGAGCAGCAGGAAAAACTGCTCGCGATGCTCGCGCTCGGCAACTACCGTCCGCGCCAGGTCTCCTATTCCCTTGCGGCCGTGGAGGGCGACGGCTTCAACTGCGCGCTGTACCAGAAGGAGAAGCACGGGCGGCGCAAGCTCTGCATCCAGGGGTCGAAGGCGCAGGACTTCGTGGAGTTCTTCCTCGAGCCGAACGTGCTCGGCGTGGCGACGGTGGGCTACGAGGACGTGCTGAACCCCGAGGGGATCGCCGCGCACGCGGGCAGCGACGAGTCGGGGAAGGGCGACTACTTCGGCCCGCTCGTCGTGTGCTGCTGCTACACGGACGAGGCGCTCTCGCGCGAGATGCGCGAGATGGGCGTGAAGGACTGCAAGCAGATGACGGACAACGCCATCCTCGCCGTCGGCTCGAAGCTGCGCCACCTGCTGGGCCCGAACCGCTATGCGACCGTGAAGATCGGTCCCGCCGCCTACAACCGCCTCTACGCGAAGATCAAGAACATCAACCGCCTGCTCGCGTGGGCGCACGGCACGTGCATCGAGGAGCTGCTCGAGAAGCAGCCCGGCTGCGGACGCGTGGTGGTGGACCAGTTCGCGCCGACGGAGGCCGTGATCCGCCGCTCGCTCAAGGAGCGCGGCAAGAAGGCCGTGGTGGAGCAGCGGCACAAGGCCGAGAGCGACATCGCCGTGGCCGCGGCGAGCGTGGTCGCGCGCGAGCAGTTCCTCCGCGCGCTCTGCGACATGGCGCCGGACGTGGACGCCCAGGCGGAGATACCCCTCGGCGTGGTGCCGAAGGGCTCAAGCGACCCGCGCGTGCGCGAGGTGGCGGAGCGCATGGCGCGCGAACACGGGCCGACGTGGCTCATGAACCACTGCAAGGCGCATTTCCAGACGACGGACAAGGTGCTCGCCGCGTGCGGCATGTCGCGCGCGGACCTGCCGCCGGAAGGCCAGGTCACGAGCGCTCAGGTCAACTTTAGAAAGAAGGAGCAACAATGACAGAGTTCTTCGCAAATTCCCTGATGAACGGGTTCGTCAAGTCGAGCCTGATGGGACAGGGCATCGTGCTGGTGCAGCTGCTGGCGAGCGTGTTCATGCTCGCCATCGCGATCGGCAAGTTCAAGGCGCTCTCCGGCATGTCGCAGGCGGCGCGCCGCGTGACGCGCGACGTCATGGGCGGGCGCGACGTGCTCGACTACTACCTCGCGCGGCACCCCAACGGCCATTCCCCGCTCGAGAACATCTACTGGGCCGCATGCGAGCGCTTCCTGCGCCTGCTGGCTCCGGACGTGCGCAACCTGATCCTCGCGCAGCAGCCCGGCGTGGAGGTGGCGCTCACGGCGCACGAGATGGGCCTCGTGAAGTCCATCTGCGAGCACGTGCTCGACGAGGAGGAGATCCGCGTGGAGCACGGCATGGGCGCGATCGCGAACGTCGTGGCGCTCGCGCCGATGCTCGGGCTGCTCGGCACCGTGTGGGGCGTGCTGGACGCCTTCGCCGACATGGGCGAGGCCGGCAGCGCGACGATCGCCACGATGGCGCCGGCCATCTCGTCCGCCCTCGTCACCACCGTCGTGGGCCTGCTCGTGGCCATTCCGGGCGTGCTCCTCCACACGCGGCTCAGCGCGAAGGCGCGCGCGCTGATGAGCGTGATGGAGGGCTTCACGGACGACCTCACCGGGCGCATCGCCCTCGACTTCCAGAAGAGGGGGGCCTGATGTCGCGTCGCGGACGGCATGGCGGGCGGGGCGGCGACCGGCTTGGCGGGCCGAAGGCGTCGATCGACATGAACTCGCTGATCGACCTGACGTTTCTCCTGCTCGTCACGTTCATGCTCACGATCCCCGCGCTCGAGCAGGGCATCACGATCATGCTGCCCCGCGCGAAGACGGACGTGCTGCCGAGCAAGAACGCGAAGGCCAACACGATCACGGTCGACGTGAACCACAAGATCTACCTCAACGACGCGCCCACCACGCTCGACCAGCTCGAGGCCGACCTGAAGGCGATGGTCGCGCGCGACGCCGACGTGCCCGTGCTCGTGCGCGGCGACGAGCGCCTGGAATACGGCGCCGTGATGGACGTGGTGAAGGTGGTCTACAAGTGCCACGTGCGCAAGATGGCGCTCGTGACGGTGGAGAAGTAGCGAGGCGAAGGGGACTGCCGGAAGATGGTCGGATTCGAACAGACAGACGCGCCCGCGAGCGGGCTGACGTGGCGGACGTTCGGCATCGCCTTCGCCGTGCACGCCGCGCTGTTCCTGTTCTTCTGGGCCATGGGGGTCATCACCTTCCGCAAGCCGGACGTGATCATCCCGATCGACATGACGATCGTGCCGCCGTGGGCGCAGCAGACGGACGACCCGGATCCGGACCCCGCCCCGCCGCCGCCCGAGGTGAAGCAGGTAAAGCCGCCGCCAAAGGCGCCCGAGCCGGAGAAGGTCGAGGCGAAGCCGAAGGTCGAGGCCGTGGAGCAGGTGTCCGAGAAGAAGAAGAAGGTCGACCTCCGGAGGGGCAAGCAGCTTCACAAGACCCCGCCCAAGCCCAAGCAGCCGGAGAAGAAGCTGAAGGACACGGCGAAGGTCATCACGCCGAAACCCGTGCCGGTGGAGCGTCCGCCGGACCTGAAGATTCCGGACAACGTGAAGCGGTTCGGCAAGGGCACGGCCTCGGACAAGCCCCTCTCGAACATCGACATGAAGAAGATGCTCGACCAGGGGTACCGCTACGGCGCGAAGAACCAGATCGCGACGAGCGAGGAGCAGCGGTGCGTGAGCCTGATCCGCCAGGCGATTCTCCGCGAGTGGGACAAGGAGTCGTTCAAGTGGTACAGCGGCCTCAAGCCGATTCAGGTGAAGTTCCAGCTGGGCTCCGGCGGCATGGTGCGCGGTTTCAAGATCCTCTCCGGGAGCGGCGACGCGGATGTCGACAACACGGCGCGAAGCGCGCTGAACCGTCTGCGGGGGCACAGCATCCCCGGCCTCACGGCGCAGTTTCTGGAGCAGTTCCCGGAACTGACGATCGTCATGGAGCCGAAGCAGGGCCGCTGAGGCGGAATGCGGTTAATTTATCCAGCGCGGCGGCGAGGCGTTCGCGCTTTTTCATCTGCTCGGCGAGGGGCGACGGGCCGAAGAGCGAGGGCTGCGGGTCCTCGGGCGTGTCCGTGATGTCCGTCACGCCGAAGCCGACGAGGCGCACGATGCGGCGCCGTCCCGGCGGCCACTCCTTGTCGAAGAGGTCGAGTATGAGGTGGCGGAACGTGATGTCGTCGCGCGCGGGCAGTTCGAAACGGGCTTGGCGCGTCAACGTGTTGAACGCGGCGTCGCGTAGCTTGAGCTTGCCGGTCTTCGCCCAGCGCGCCTCGCGGCGGAAGCGGCGGCCGACCTCCTCCACGAGGCGCAGGAGCGTCTGGCGCACGGTCTCGCGGTCGGACTCGTCCTCGGCGAAGGTGTGTTCGCGCGAGACGGATTTCTCCTCGACGTCTTCGGAGGGGAAGGGCGAATGGTCGATGCCGAAGGCGTGGTTGCGGATGGACGCCGCCGCCGCGTCGCCGAGGAGGCGCGTGAGGAAACGCGGATCGGCGTTCTGGATGTCGGCGCACGTGCGGTAGCCGTAGCGGACGAGGACGTCGGCCGTCTTCTTCCCTACGCCCCAGAGGATCTTCACCGGCTGCGGCGCGAGGAAGGCGCGGATGGCGTCCGCCTCGAACGGCATGATGAAGAGCCCGTCGGGCTTGTTCTGCTCCGAGGCGATCTTCGCAAGCAGGCGGTTGGGGGCGAGGCCCACGGAGCACGTGACGCCGCATTTCGCCTTCACTTCCGCGCGGAGGCGTTCGGCGAGCGTGCGCATGTCGCCGAAGAGGTGGACCGTCCCCGTCACGTCGAGGAACGCCTCGTCCACGGACACGCCCTCCACGAACGGCGAGTAGTGCGAGAACACCTCGAACGCGACGTCGGACACCTTCTGGTACGCATGCATGCGCGGCGGCACGAAGATGCCGTTCGGACAGAGCGCGTAGGCCGTGCGGCTCGGCATGGCGGAGTGCACGCCGTAGCGCCTCGCCTCGTAGGAGCAGGTCGAGACGACGCCGCGCTCGTGCGGGCCCGCCCCCACGATCACGGGCTTGCCGCGCCATTCGGGGTGGTCCCGCTGCTCAACCGACGCGAAGAACGCGTCCATGTCGACGTGCAGAACGGTCATGCGGAGAATTATACCAAAAGTTCATCATCTCGCGCAATTCGTTGCGACTCTCGAAAACCGACGCCTTCCGCGAGGCGAAGGTCGTGGCGGATGTAACCTTTTCGCCCGAACTGCGTAAACAGGGCAGAACGGCAATTTCAAAACCAACAGTCAAAAAAGGATTTCGCCGACCCCATCAAGGAGAAGCTGCGCGGCAAGGTCGTGCAGGTCGTCCGTCCCATCGAGGGCCCCGCCGGCGGCTATGCGTTCGACCCTGTCATGCAAGACAACCTCCCGGTCGTGCGCAAGCTGACGGACGAGGAGCTCGACCGGCTCGTGGAGGCCTGCTTCTTCAACGTCAACGAAGGCGTCTGACCGGCAGGTTTGGGCGCGCCCCCTTCCGGTGGCGCGCCCGTTCCGCCGTGGTGAGATCCCTGCCGATTTGGTATAATATCCGGCACGAAAAATGGCCGATTCCACGTCTGCGGCGTAACCTTCCGGCGGTTCGCGGGTAGACAGGCCGAACCATTACAGGAGAAAGACAATGCCAATGCCAACAGTAGACCACATCAGGAACATCTCGTTCCAGGACCACTTCCTGTCCACGCAGGAGGCCGCGCCCAAGAACGGCCAGATCCAGGTCAACCACAACACCTTCGACGTCACGTTCGTCGACGGCAAGGTGAACGCCAGGTTCGCGAGCGGCAACTGGTTCACGAACCTGTTCCGCTCCTCCACCCTCACCCGTTTCACGCAGACGCTCCAGACCCAGTACGACGCCTGGGTCAACGACCAGGCGAAGGCGGGCGGGGGCGATGGCGTTCCCGGCGTCGTCGTCCATGACATGGTGGTCAATGACCATGTGCAGGAGCCGCATGTGATGGAGCTTCTCCCAAACGACCCCAACGTCGCGGACGAGAACGCGGTGATCAACGAAGGGGTCAAGGACAACCCCAACGTCGCGGTCGAGAACAAGGCGCAGGGGATGCCAGAGGCGAAGGACATACAAAACAACCCCAACGTCGCGGACGAGAACGCGGGGATCGACGAAGGGGTCAAGGAAAACCCCAACGTCGGGGGCGAGAACAAGGCGCAGGAGCCGCCTGCGGCCAAGGGTTTCCAAAACAACCCCAATGTCGCGGCCGTGAACACGGCGATCGACGGCATCATCGACATCCTCCACGTGAACTACGACAAGATCGACAAGGACGGTCTTCGGTATTCAAAGGCGGTCATGAAGGCCTTCGCGATGCCGGATACGGCCGCCTCGCTTTCCGAGGACGACGCCGCGAGCTACGAGCGCGCCGTCGTGGGTGAATCCATGCCGAAGAACATGGCCAAGCTGCTCTCGAAGCTCGGCGAGATCGGCAAGCTCGCCGCGCTGCGCAACCAGCTCACGAACGTCCCGTCCGGCAAGGAGTGCGACGAGATCGTCCGCAACGCCGGGTTCCTCACGCACACGCTCGAAAACAACATCGGCAAGAGCGAGCAGGAGATCAAGCGCTACGTCCTCAACATGCTCGACACGGTGATCGACGGCTTCCTCGCCGCCGTGAACGGCATGACCGACAAGAACACGCAGGCCATCGATTTCCTGAACAAGTTCGACGGCGCGTGCATCGAGGCGAAGAACGACAACATCCAGGAATACATGCAGCGCGCGATGAACATCGCCTCCGCCGGCCGCTCCGAGCAGAAGGACGACCTGGCCTACAGCGTCACGGCCGAGTTCGCCGCGCTCGCCGAGAAGGTGAGGACGCCCTTCCTCGATGCCGCGCGCAAGGAATGCGAAGCCGATGTCCGCGTCTGGTGCGCCCAAAAGGGCATTACGGACGAGGCGGAGATCCAGGAACGCATCACGGGAACGGCCGAGACGAAGCTCGCGGCAAAATCCGACGAGATCGAGAAACTCGTGAAGGACAAACTCCAGACGGAAGGCAAGAGCTTCCTCTACGAGAATCTCTGCGGCGCGCTGCGCCCCGTCACGACCGTCGAGAAGGACGCGAAGATCGACCAATGGACCGTCACCACGCTCGTGGACAAGAAGGGAGATCCGATCATGAAGCCCGTCTCCGCCTCCGACATCGACAAGGACTTCGACAAGTTCGTCGAGATGTTCATGAAGGACGCCCACGTGATGGGCCTGGTCGAGAACAAGACCCGCACTGTCGGGAAGACGACGTTCGCCACGAAGCAGGACCTGTGCGCCACGGGCGTCCTCAAGGCCGCCGACTTCTACGCCAAGGGAAGCGCCGAGGATTTTGCCGAGCT
>Ga0256407_10001382_pt1 | contig 51709 bp, 56 predicted proteins | sample RumenRJG_04DNA_FD_193489 | JGI IMG/M metagenome (GOLD analysis project Ga0256407, IMG submission 193489) | Bovine rumen microbial communities from Lethbridge, Alberta, Canada - RJG_04 | ecosystem: Host-associated > Mammals > Digestive system > Stomach > Rumen | place: Canada: Alberta... | reverse complement strand
GGAGAACCTGAAGGAATTCGGGTGGTCTATTGAACCGCCAGCATCAAGGAAGGAGAGGGCAAGAGACCTCATTGAAACTGTGTGACCATCATTCGCGGTACTACAATACCACCATTATAAATTAATGTCAAACATCAAAAGCGCGTCAAAATGGAGAGAATAAACAACCATCAGCAACAAAACCGTTCGGAGGGGTTAACATCGACTTTTTCAAAAAACGGGAAGAAAACGTTCAAAATCTTTCGTAGGTGTAAAGTACTGTTAGTTAACACTTCTGAACACCATTTTACAATGCCAAAAAGCCCTCGGTTGTGCAAATGGGATCTTCGTCGACTCCACCTATAGGTACAAGGCCAAACTTGACTCCCTGCAGGCCATCATCGACAGCCGGCAAGAGCAGGTGGTGGAGGTGAAGAAGTCCCCTCTTCCGAGCATCAGGGAGATGATTGTGGCCGCGCTCATCATCATTGTGGTGACTGTCGCCCTGCTGCGCAGGAAATGACTTTTTTCCATACATTATATATATGTAAGTTAAGGTTTAAAAATGCGGCTAATTATTGATTGAAAACCCATTGGATACCGCTCGTCCGTGAGGATGGGCGGTTTTTTGTTGTGTTGTTGTGTTGTTGTGTTGTTGTGCCATAATATACCATCATAATTCAGCAAACACCCCGATGCCATCAATGACATCGGGGCTTGGATGGACCCGCAGGCGAACGGGCCACTTTTGTCTTAATAAGGCCAATGAAAGCCTCGCCTAAATATTCTCAGCCACATGGCGGATGCGGTTGGATAGGTCGATGAGTGCTCCACGCATCTGCTCAACTTCCTCCGGTGTGAATCCACCCACACCGCCATTGCCGTCAATTCCGTCCATCTTGTGGTAGAACCACGAAGAAGAGTGCTGGAAGTAGGTGTTGGCAAAGTCGCGCCAAGAGATAGCCATCTGAATGTCTCTTACTCTCTTTTTCATGTCGGTCACCATAGCAGGTGATTCAATAATCGTTGTTTCCATATTTCAATTTTATTATAGTATAGACTCTTTTTTTTGCCTCTCCCCGTGGTGGGGAGAGGCTTTTTCTTAGTAAGGTTGTCGAATCATGTTGTCGAACAACTGTTGAGCGAACCAAAGCAATTCCGGATATCCATCGGGAAAAGACTTGTTGTAGTTTCGGATAGCGGCGAGAAGTTCGCTCTCTTCTTCTGTCACCTTCATCCATTTTGTTTTCTGTTTCATAACTCATTGTTTTATTAAGACATTGCAAATTTACTACAAATTTTTGTATTATCCAAATTTTTACTACACTTTTTTGTAGTAAAATTGATTTTTTCACAATATGCCATCATAATTCAGCAGCAGCGCATTCGCTTCCTTGATGTCCTTCGGCGTGTAGGTGTCGGTGATGAGGATGGAGGAGTGGCGGGCCTGATCGCGCACGGTGAGGATGTCGACGTTCTGGCGCAGCATGTTGGTGATGCCGGTATCCTTCAAGGAGTAGAATTTATATCGTTCGGAAAAACCCAAGTCCTTGCGCAGGGTGCGCGTCCAGAAGTCACGAAACTGCTTTTCAGTGTAGTAGGAAGGCCCCGGTCGGCAGCCCTCGCTGAAAAGATACTCATCGGCATGGTGGTTGGTGAGGATGTCGAGGTCGACCATCAGGCGGATGACCTTCGCCGGCAGCGTGATGACAGCGTCGTGCCTGTTCTTCGTGTTCGTGCCATGGAGGCGGAGCGTCTGCTTCCGCACGGAGATATCCCCAATACGTATGTGGCTCATCTCTTTCGGGCGGATGAGACAGTAGTGGCACATGTAGCATGCCAGGAGAAAATGGCGGTGCTTCGTGGCCAGATACTCATGGATCTGCGCCATCACGTCGTCGGGTATCACGTCGCGGTTCTTCCCCGGCTCACGAATCTTCAGGGCAGAGAAGGAGGCAGCAGGGTCGGTCTTCACGTACCTGCGCTCCGTGAGATAGTGGCCGAAGTTCTTCAGCCAGACGAGATACCCATTGCGCGTGCGGATGGTGTTGTTGCGGTCGATGAAGACATAGTCGAGGAACTTGCCTACCACGAAGGCGTCGAACTGGTAGGCATAGGTGATGGGAATCTTGGAGGAGGAGATGAACTGCTCGAGGACGTGAAGGCGTGAGGAGTAGGTCTTGAAGGTATCCTCACGTAGGCTGCCCTCGTTGAAGAGCTTCACGAGGTAGTTCCGGTACCGGCTGACCACCTCAGGCCATAGGGTGTACTGCGTGGGTGTCTCCGCCTCGATCCAGGGATTCCACCCCGACATCAGCTTGGCAGTGAGGTCGGCGATGATCCTGTCGGCTTCGGCACGCTGCGCCCGTTTCGTCTTGATGCGCCCGAGCATGATTTTCTTGCTCCGCAGCCTCCCGATGGACGGGTCGAATGCGGAGAAAGACACATACACCTGCGATTTCTGGTGGAAGGTTGGCAGGGTGTAACCTTTGATTTGTGCGAACACCTCCCTGTTCGATTTCTTGTTGGCATCCATGTTGATTGAAGTTGTATTTTCAAGTCAAATGGTGCCAATATTGTATACTGTATAGGGTCAGATTCTGAAAACCACCCATCGACCATTTTTCGACCAGTGGTTTTAAGCGACCAAGGGTTAACCAACTGATAAACAGCGGGTTAACCCTTGTCAGGTCGGGATTACTGGAGCATTTTTCGGGATTCATCATTTTGTATGTGCTTGATTATCAACTTGTTGCGATTTTGTAAATTGATGGTTTTTACGGGTTTTTGACTTGTTTTTCGGTGTCAGAAAAGAGGACAGAGAGTTTTTCCTTCAGCGTGGCGTTCTCGGCGATGAGTTGGCGGTTCTCTATCTTCATCTCGCGGTATTCATCGAAGATGAAGCGGAGAGCGGATGGAGCTGCGGGCGTGGTGGATTCTCCATAGAACATGGGCGATTTTCCCAAGAAAATATAATACAAATTGAGGGCGGGGAATGCGGAGAAAATCTTCTGAACGTCGATTTCCTTCACATAGTCGCCCAGGTGGTTGAGCCAGTCCTCACGCAGTCCGCAGGCCATGCAGAAGGCGCGGTCGCTGTATCCCATCTGGCGTGCTGCCTTCTGCAGGCGTGACTTGATACTGCTCATTGTTTCTGCATTTTCTCGATGATGGCAATCAGGCGGTCGATCTGTTCCTGGCTCTTCTCGTTCTGCTGCTGGCATTTGTCTATCTGTCTGTCACGACTCTGTATGATGTCGAGCAGGCGAGGGTCGCAGGACTGCGTTCCCTTAAAAGCGGTGCTATGGTCATAGGCAGCGATATTGTCGCCTGCAGGCTGCTCATAGAAATCCAGCACATTCATGTCCATAGCAGCAGCTATCTTCTCAATAAGTTTGGTTGAGAGCTTTTTGTTGTTGAGCTGTTTCCCGAGATTCTGTTCTGACATTCCAATCTTGTTAGCAATCTCCCGGAGGGTAAATCCCCTCTTCCAAATTTCGGTTTTTATACTCATCCCATCCATTTCCAAACGAATTAGTTTATTATTTTCTAAATTAATGTTAAATATTAGACCAAAGAGTTTAGTTTTAAACTATTCTTACTATTTTTGTAACGGATTTCGTAACTAATTTCGTTACGAAAATAATAATAAAAATTGAAAAAACAAAGAAATGGACGTTTTTCTGATTAAAAAATTCTACGAAGGCCTTGACCGTGGCGAGAAGGGAAAGTTCCTGCTATGGCTTCAGGCGACTCTTGAGATCTCTCAGACCACTGCCATCACCCGTATCAACAGCGACGGATGGCGGAACGTGGAGCGCGATGCCGTGATGACCGGCATCGACAACGGCACATGGAAGCAGTGATCATCATTATACTACGGGTGGGCAGGCTGTGCGGTCGGTTCCGCGAGGAAGTGGCTATAAGTGCAGTGCCCACATTTTTAATGACTTCAACTTAGAAAAAAAATATGAGAGTAGCAGAATTTGAGCAATCTATATATGCGAAGGGCGCACGTACCCTCGAGATGCGACTATACCACAACCATGTGAAGAACGCCTTCGGGCGCATCGACAACAAGGTCGTCATCTGGGATGACCAGGGCTATGCCTTCTCCGCCATCATGCCTGATGGCATCGACGATGAGGAAGCGCTCGAGAAGATGAACCGATACCATTATGACCCCGACCCCGAACTCAACCTCGAATTTTGACGACGGCTATTACGACCGAGTGGCCACACTGCTGTCGAGGATGGAACCGGGGCAGTCCATCACCATCACGAAGATTGTGAAGCCCGAGAACAGGGAAAAGTTCATCGAGTGCTTCCGCCGTTTTGCCGGACTCGCACTTAACGGTCCATATTGGTTCGACTGGGACGATGAGAAGATGATCATCACCAAGCACAAGCGATTTTGGTGAGTTTTTTAAAAGTATAATGTATGAAACCAACCGACAAAGACCGTATTCTTGAAGCCATTGACCAGAGCGGTCTTGACCAACTCATCGGCAAGGACATCCAGCTGTCGAAGAAGGGCATCCGCTACTATGCGCGCTGCCCCTTCCACCGCGACAAGGGCCCGAGCTTCGTGGTTTTCAACACGCCACGAAAGGCTGGTGGCCATGCCGGCTACTACTGCTTCGGCTGTCACAAGGGAGGCGATGCCATCTCTTGGATGACCGAATACCATGGCATGAGCTATCAGGAGGCCTGCCACCATCTCGCCGAGCTGAGCGGCATCGACGTGGACGAGGGCGAGATGACCGACGAGGAGCGGGCCTCGATGCAGCGTGCCGAGAACATGAAGAGCGCGCTCGAGCAGGCTGCCCGATGGTTCGAGCAACGACTGGCCGACGACATCGCCCATGAAGGCGAGGTGAGCGCCATCCTGAAGGAGCGCGGAGGATACTCCCCCGAGGCCATCAAGACCTACCGTCTGGGCATCAGCGGCAAGCGCAGGGAGATGACCGAGGCCCTCACGAAGAACGTCTCCACCGACACGCTGAAGGCTGCCGACCTCGTCCGCTACGACGAGCGGTGGCACGAGTATCAGGACAAGTTCGGCGACCGCATCATGTTCCCCTACCTCCGCATGGGCAAGGTGGTGGGCTTCACCGGGCGCAAGATCATGCGACCATCCGAGAAGACCAACTACAAGTATGTGAACACCGGAGAGACCGAACTGTTCAAGAAGGGCGACAACCTATGGGGACTCTCGCAGGCCACAGCAGCCATCAAGGGAGCAGGGAAGGTCTACATCGTGGAAGGACAGTTCGACGTGCTCGCCTGTTTCGACAAGGGCCTGCGCAACGTGGTGGCCGGAAGCGGAACCGCCTTCACCGAGGCGCAGCGCAAGGCCATCAAGCGCATGGCCAGCGACATCACCTTCATGCTCGACGGCGACGATGCCGGCATCCACTCCACCCTATCCCACATCCCCGAGATGCTTGGCGAAGGAATGAACGTTCGCTGCGTGTTGATGCCCGAAGGAGTGAAAGACCCCGACGAGCTGTGCCACCAACTCGACACCGACCTGCCCGTATGGCTCGCCAACCACGAGATGTCGTTCGTGGAGTATATGCTGCAGCCCCGCGTGATGGGCGAGAGCAGCACCGACATGGTGAAGATGGCCAGCCACCTGAACGAGGTGCTGAAGACCATCGCCCTCGTCGACGACGGCATGCTGCAGCGTGCCTACATCAAGCGAGTGGCAGAGCTCAGTGGACAAGACCACGATGTGGTGCTGCAGCAGTTCCGTGCCATCCGCAAGGGCATGAAGGCCGAGCAGCGCGACGACATCTCGCCACGTCTGGAGGGCATTGAAGAAGCAGCCAAGTGCATCGGCGAGGACCACGATGCCGTGGAGATGGTGACCTCGTGGGACCAGTTCATGCAAGGCTTCGAGGAGCGCCCGGTGGTGATGGCCGTGGGTGTGCCTGCCGACAGCGAACTGCAGAAGATACGCACACTGAGCAACACCATCCGCGTGATGATGCCCGACGAGGAAGTGTCGGCAGAGCGCGAGTCGGGCGACCTGCTTCTGCTGAAGGCCCTCTACCGACTCGGCTATCAGATCATCATCGGCACCGCCAACGCCGACGAGGACTTCCTCTCCTGGTACATCAACATCTACACCTCGCTGCTCAGCGAGAGCGGTGAGGACGCCACCGAACTTGAGCGCGACACCTATATCGACCGCTGCGCCGACATGATAGCCTTCGCACCCACGGCCAAGCGGGTGCGCTCGATGGCGCGGTGGGCATCCGGTCTGGGCATCTCCACCACCGCCCTGAAGGAGAGCGTGAAGGTCATCGTGTCGGAGCATGCTGCAGCAGCCGGAGCCAAGACCTACACCCCCGACGAGTCGGAGGAGGAGTTCGACTTCAAGGACGGCAGCAACACCGTGCCCGACTACGTGACCAACAACCCCGACTACGCCTACATGCTGCGCCGTTTCCATTTCTACCCACGGCTCAACAAGAAGGACGAGCCCGTGTGCTACATGTTCCAGAACGGCGAGAGCGACAGCTACCATCGTGTGTGCGACTTCTTCATGGAGCCACTCATCCACATCTACGACAAAGACCCCAACGAGAACAAGCGCATCGTGAAGCTCTACTCCATCAACCGCCATCTCGACGGGTCACCCGTCAAACCCAAGTATGTGGAGTGGACCACCGACACCTTCACCGGCACCACGCAGCAGCTGAAGTCAGCCCTCAAGCGTGAGGGACCCTACAACCTCGAATACGCCACCTCCAAGGGCATGGAATGGGAGACCGTGGAGACATGGATGTCGCTGCGCTTCAAGGAGGCCTTCAGGCTGAAGACCCTCGGGCAGCAGAAGGAAGGATTCTTCGCATGGTCGAACGCCATCCTCTGCCCATCCGACAAGGACAAGGACACCTACGAGATACGCTTCCTCGACAACCTCGGACTCGTCAACTTCAACAAGCAGATATACTACTGCCCCGCCTTCTCGGAGATCTACACCAACGACCGCATCGACGATGACCCTTATGAGCAGGACAAGTGGCTCTTCTACGAGGAGACCCCTACCCCACGTCGCATCACCTTCGAGTACTGGGCGAAGCTCTTCGACGAGGTCTACCGCATCAACAACAACGGCAAGTGGGGCATCCTCTTCGCCATCATGAGTGCCTTCCGCAGCGAGATATACCCAAGGGAAGGCAAGTTCACCGCCCTTTTCTTCATGGGCCAGACATCATCCGGAAAGAGTCAGGTGGCCACCAGCATCAGGGCTCTATGGATGAAGCCATCGGTGCCCATCTCCAACCTCAACCAAATCTCCGAGGCAGCCTTCTTCTCGATCCTGGAGCGCTACCGCGACATCCCCTGGCTCTTCGACGAGTACAACGACAAGGACATCTCCAACGAGAAGTTCCAAGGTCTGAAGGCACTCGTCTACGATGGCAACTCGAAGCAGAAGCGACGCTCGGCCACCGGCAACGACATCGTGTCGACGAAGGTCAACACCTCCATCGTGCTGATGGGGCAGGAAGCCCCGCAGCGTGACGACAACGCGCTGGCCAACCGTGTCATCCTCTGCGACGTGCCCTCGCACGATTTCACCCACGACCGCCATGCCACCGAGATATTCGAGGAACTGAAGGGCTACGAGCGCGACGGTCTGTCGTACCTGCTCTGCGACATCCTGAAGATACGGCCCATCATCCGCCAGCACTTCGTCAACTACCGCAAGATGTGCAACGACGAGTTGTCATCGCGCATCGTCATCTCCGGAGGCCGTGCCGGTGACCAGACCCGTATCGTGCACACAGTGTCGTTCTTCTGTGCCATCTGCAAGATCATCGAGGACAAGTGCCCGCAGCTGAAGTTGCCGTTCACCTATGCTGATTTCATGAAGCTGGCCATCGAGAAGGTGACCTATCAGGTGGAACTGCTCTCGCATACCGACAAGGTGTCCACGTTCTTCGCCTCCATGGACTCGATGCTCGACCGCAAGATACTGGTCTATGGCCGCGAGTTCCGCATCGAGCGCTACAAGGACCGCATCCTGAAACTCGACGGAGGCGACAAGGCCATCCCCGAGGGCACCCGTCTGCTCTACCTCTGCGTGAAGAACGTGCACGACCTCTACCGTCGCGACAAGGTGAGCGACGAGCCCATCTCGCGTCAGACCCTCATCACCTACCTCAAGGCCAACCCCGCCTACATCGGCACGAAGAAGGGCGTGCGCTTCACCTGGCAGGAGCCCGACTATGTGGCTCGCACAGACAGCCAGGGGCACGAGGTGGATGGCGCGATGCTCACGATGAAGACCGAGAGCAAGGTGAACTGGTGCCATGTGTTCGACTACGACCGTCTGCAGGTGATGATGAACATCGACCTGTTGCGTGACCGTAGCGAGGAAGCACCAGAGAACCCTGACGAGATGCCTTTTTAAATATGGATTTCCTGGATATAGTGAATACTTCATGACTATAAGTATGTGTTTTTGGTTCACAGCGGTGGACACTTTGATTTTCTCATCACGATGCCGTGAGGCATTCCTTTCATATTTATAATACTTTTTTATTCTACTTATTAAATCTGGACACATCACACCCTGCCTCTTGCGACAAGCCGCAGGTTTTACAAAAAAAAGCCCCGGATGGTCTATGTGGTTCGACTCCACGTGTGGGCACGATTCTTAACAGCAGCAAAATGAAAAAGAAAATGTACATCACTCGAGACCGCTACAGTCCATTGGTACACCTATGGAGCCGAAAACCCACCAAAGACGAAGCGGCAGGCAAATGGAACTCCGAATGGCCAATGCCCGAGTTCATCACCTATGGAGATGAATACGAAATAGTCTCGTGGGCATGGGACGAGCCATGCGAGTGCGAAGTCACTTGGGAAAAAGACAAAAGACTGCTTAAAGTTGAAAATATTGTCGTAAAAGACCGATTACCATTTTAATCAAACCATAACATTATGAAAATTTACATTCAAGATTACAGTAAGCCAAGCGAGGCAGAGAATCTGCTCTACAGCGCTTTACGGTTTATGGAAAAAGGAATTTACCTTCCAGCGAAAAAGCACATCACACAAGCATCCTTGCTCTTGCGTCAATTCCTCGCAGGAGGCAACTTGGTCATCGACCCTGATGCTGTCGGGTTAATCAAGGGAGAAGATTTCTTCGACGAGCACCAGCTCTCCTTCATCCGCGACGAGTTCGCCTGCATCATGGAGAATACCAACAATGCGAACGGCGAGCTCGACATCATCAACAAGTGCTGCCGGCTGCTCGAAGACCCGGAGTTTGAGAGTTTCGAGGAGTGGCAGAAGAACACCTCGGGCACATGGTGTGAGAAAAACATAGAGGAGGAATGATCATGGATTTCGTATCACAGCAGCCGAATGGCAGATACTGCCGGTTCTCGGGCTTCGTCGACACCGTGACCAACTACAACATGACTGCGGAGGAGTACATCGAGATGTGCGCCGAGCAGGCAAGAATCAATGCAAGGTTTGAGCTGAAGCACTGCCTTGTTCCATTCAGTCAGGTGAAGAACTGCTTCCTTCCGACCAACGACTCCGTGGAGGACTTCAACGATATGCTGAAGGCGATGGGAGACAATGAGCTACTTAACCCGGAAGACTTTGAATGAGCATGGCAACGAAGACGAGAAAAGGACCGAAATATCTCATCGGCAAGTTCAGGCCAGCAGCAGGGTGCTGCCTGTTTCCCTACGAGCCCATCTATTGCCTGCTGGTAGGTCCGCAAGGGGGGACGCACTATGTCTGCTCAATGTTCAACTCCTGCCCGGTATCGTGCAGGGAATATGTCAACATAAAACTGGAGAGAAACAAATGAACCCACTCAGCAAACTCATCCGGGAGATGTATCCCAAAACACACATCACGCCCATCAGCGTCATGTGGGCGATAAGGCAGGCCGTCATGGGCGACCATGTGCCCCTCGAGAACCCACCATTCGACACGAACCCCTAAACACCCAAAGGTACTATGGCAAAGAAACTCTACGGCGGCACGGAGGTAAAACCGCTTGAAACCATGATGAACCGCTTCGTCATGGATTATAGCGTGGACATCACCACCGCCTTCAACGGACTGCTCGACTACATCATTGGCTATTTCGACCCCACGGGCTCACCCATCGAGGGCTGGCCGTTCAAACAGGAACAAAACAAGCGGATGCACGAGATGATGTATCAATACATTCAGATCATGGATGAGCAACTCGCCCACAAGCAATGGTTTGATGCCTGGGGCGACCTCTTCATGGCTCTCTACGCCAACGGAGCCGACAAGAACCAGTTCTTCACGCCCCCGTCGCTTGTCAATATGATGACCGAAGTGGCGATGAGCGACCTCGGCGAGCCTACCCACGACGTGCTCGGTTTTGGCCGTCGGCATATTATCAACGACCCGTCGTGCGGCTCATCACGCAATCTGCTTGCAGGTCACGCCAAATATTTGTATCTCTATGAGCGCGAGCCGTTCCTCTCCGGCGAAGACATCGACTCGCTCTGCTGCAAGATGTCGGCCATCAACATGATGATGCACGGATGCTTTGGCGAAGTGGTGTGCCACAACACCCTTGCAGAGCCCGACAAGGTGCGGCTCGGCTACATCATCAACGAGTCCCGATACCCCATCCCCAGCACCCTGCCCAGCATCCGACGCAGCACCAACCCCGCCCACTTCGCCTGCACCTCGGCCATGTTCATCATCCGAAGGCAAAACGAGGCGAAGCGGCAGACCGAGAGCAAGCCAGCCGACACGCCGGCAGAGACGCCAAAGGCAGAGGAAAGGAAAAAACCAGTACAACTCACACTTTTTGATTTATGATCAAGAGAATCACTGAAGAAACCATAGCCATGCTTATGCAGAATGGCATCAAGGACAAAAAGCAGATTGAAACCTTGCGAGATGTGCTTCTCGTTACATTAAGCAAGTATGAAATCAAAGAAAAGGAGACTTCGCTTGTGGTATATGACAGCACCGATGCTAACATCATAAAGCGTTTTTTTGTGGCAAAGACCACATGCGGATTGTCGGCTCGCTCGCTGACCTACTACAAGCAGATACTCAAAAAGTCGCTCGAATCTATTGGCAAGCATTTGAAAGACATCACAGCAGATGACATAAGAGCCTACCTGACAATAGCAAGACTGAAAGGTTCATCAAACGTGACGCTGAACAATGAGCGGCGTGTGCTTTCCTCATTTTTCACCTGGTGTCACGATGAGGAATTTCTGCCACGCAACATCATGAAACGAGTTGATAAAATCAAGGTCGAAAAGAAAGTCAAGAAACCATTTACCGAGGAGGAAATGGAAAGACTGAGGACTTTCGCAAAGACCGACCGCGATAAAGCCATCATCGAATTTCTCTACTCCACCGGATGCCGTGTCAGTGAGATGGTGGTATTGAACCGTGACGACATCGACTATGAGAGCCGAGAAGTAACCGTATTGGGCAAGGGTAATAAGCAGCGCAAGGTGTTTTTGTCATACCGCTGCATCGCAGCCCTGCAAATTTATCTGAGCAAGCGGCTCGATAAAGACCCTGCGCTTTTTGTAAGCATGCCATCAAATAGATTTCCGCATAGAGATTCACAACGGCTACTGGCCAGTGGTGTAGAGATCATGATACGGACCACGGGCAAGCGGGCAGGCATTGACAAAGCACACCCACACCGCATCCGTCGCACGGCTGCGACATTCGCCCTGCGTCGTGGAATGCCCATCGAGCAGGTCAGCAAGATGCTTGGTCACGAAGACCTGAAGACTACAACCATTTACGCCAACTCGACCCTCGACGAGGTGAAAGCATCACACGACAAATTCATTTGACCTATGAACGACAACGACTACACCCTCACCAGGCTGCGCATGCAGCGCGAGGTTCTTCTCGACCTCCTGAAGGAGTACCGAGGCAGGACCATCGACAACATCATCGACAACATCAACCAACGAATTAACTATTATGAAAGTCATACTTGAGGTATCAGAGAAGGCCATCAAAAAGGCGAAGGCCATGATACTTTTCCAGACAGACGTCGACGAAAAAAGAGTCGACTGGGCCATAGAAGAGTGCAAACAGGAGGACGTGACCGAGATACAGGATGCGCCAATGGGCTTTACTATGCTGGAAAATAGCATGAAACTGCAAATCGGCTTCGCAGTTCTCGCAATAGTTCAAAAATTAAAGATTTTAGATGATGAATAGACCAAAGATCATTGAGGCACACATGGTGCCGGCGGGTAACGTCTCGCCCGACATATTCAAACTTCCGTGCGTGGTCGGAGCCATCAAAACAAGAGGTGGTAACACCGATTACACAGTCGTAAACGGTTACTTCCAAGGGCGTGAAGTTGCAGGCTATTGTGACTATATATGCAAATCAGATGACGGCAACTGGTTCGTGCTCAGCGCAGATGAGTACCACGAATATAACCTGAACATTTAGCTTGTCATATCAATGACGTGTCAATATTGTTTACTGTATGGGGGGAGAGGGCGCGATGCCCTCTCCTTTTGTCAGATGCCCATCCGGAAGCCCCGGACAGGCAGACCGCAGACAACGATTTCGCAAAAAATGAAATTTTGGCGAAAATCAAACACAACAACACAACAACACAACATTTCGGGTATAATAACCAACAGTGGGATAAGGATTGAGGGATATAAAACACTATATTTCAGAACTTTATCGTTATTATTATATCGTGTTGTGTTTGTTGTGTTCTGTTGGGTTTCTGTTGGGTTTGTGTTGTGTTTTGCCCCGTTTTGTTGTGTTTTGATTGTTAAAACGCTTTTTGGCCGAAGTGTTAAAAGTTGTAAATGTTGTGTTCTGAAAACCGAAACCCAACAAAAACCAACACCTGATGAGGGGGTAACACAACGAAACCCAACAGAACCCAACAAACACAACACCCTGTTTGTAGAAGCAAAAACCGCATCAATTCTACATTTTAACAAATGAAAGGTTTTTTAATGTTGTGTTGTTGTGTTTGTTTTGCAGAAAACACATGGATATAAAAAAATGCGTCCGCACACGCTTGATGATGATTGAGTAACTTTGACAAAATAAATTATCTATGAAAAAGAAGAAAGACCTTTTCCGCGTCATCGTGCCATGCAAGGGCTATGTGAAGGCCTACCTGCTGGCCAACTTCAGCCGTCCCGATGACGATTGGCCCGAACTAATAAATTTGTCCTCCGACAAGCCCCTGCACGACTATTTCATCTCGCTGCTGCGGAAGGGCGACGAGCATCACGACAGTCAGCTGAAGGGCACACGCTACCGCTACCAGGTGAGCATCGAAATCACCTCCGACCAGTTCCTGCGCTACGGCTGGCTGCTGACGATGACCGACACGATGCGGTTCAATGGCATGTTGGAGCGGAGGGTGAAGCACATGCTCTACTCGTATGTGGGAGCGCTGCGCGTCACCGGCATGCCGCTGATGGAGTGCATCCGCCGTTTCCGTGAGCGCACGCATATCCAGGAATGGATGTGGGATACCGACAGCATCCGGAAGGATCTGCAGCGCCACCTGGTCTACGACCCCGGCATGATGGAGGATTTTTTGAGAAAAATCGAGCAAAATGTCTGGGCAACACTGTCCAAATGTGGGACGGTGACCGACATGGGTCTCCAGAATTATACCGACGAATATGATAGATCTGAATTTTGACTTCAAGACAGTGGGTGGCGTGGCCAACATCTACGTCATCCCTCCCAGTGCCTTCGGTGGCATCACCACCAACTACGCCACGAAGCGCCACAGCATCCAGGTGACCAGTTTCACGTCCGTCATCCGCATCCCCCGCTATGCCGACGAGACCTTCTCTTTCGGCGAGAGCCACGGGCGTGACGAGCATGGCGACTACTGGGAGCCCATCGTGCAGGGCGTCATCCCGAAGGCCTCGCTCGACAATGCCGACATCATCGAGACCCTGGAGCGTGGCGAGTGGATAGTTCTCACCCAGGATCACAATGGTGCGGTGCGCGTGTGTGGCGATGCCGACACGCCCCTCTTCTTCTCCACCGATGCCGGCAGTGGCAGTGCCTACACCGACCGCAACCAGACCGCCTTCACCATCTCCGGGCGCCTGGGCCATCCGTCGTATGTCCTCGACTATGAGCTCTGAAAAATTTTCTACTTTTGCTGCTTTTTGGGGGTAGGCTGTCACGGCCGCCCCCCAAATTTTTCTCCAAATTTGCAAGACATCAACAATACGATACTATGCACAAAATCAAATTACAAGGCGAGATAGACAGCTGGGGATACGCCCGCTATCTGCTCGAATACGACTTGCGGCAGGTGCCTGAGGGCGAGCCTGTGGTGCTGGAGATAGACTCTCTCGGAGGCGACGTGATGGAGGCCATCAGCATCAGCAACATGCTGATGGAGCGCGGCAACGTGACTGCCCACATCGTCGGTTTCGTGGCCAGCGCTGCCACATGGCTCTGCTATGGGTGCGACAAGGTCATCATCAACGACGACTGCGCCTACCTCATCCACAAGTGCAGCAGCTACATCGACGCCTGGGGCATGATGAACGCCGACGAGCTTGACGCGCTAATCGAGAAGCTGAAGAGTGAGAAGAAGAGCAACGAAGCAATAGACCTCATCATCGCACAGAAGTACGCCAAGCACTCGAAGGGCAAACTCGATGTGAAGGCTGCCTTGAAGCTGATGAAGGAGGAGCGGTGGATGTTGCCCGAGGAAGCACTCTCCCTCGGCCTTGTCGACGAGGTGAGCGAGGAGCACGTGCTTGCCAAGAGCAACTATGCCGCACGGCTCCATGTTATGAACTCGATGGCCGGCATGCCCAAGTTGCCTGAGAAGTTCATGGAGAAGGACGGACGCCCCGAGCGCTTCAAGTTGCACGATCCCGATGGTGACGACACCACCGTCGAGACGGTCGACGAGAAGAAGTCGTTCGTGCAGCGCGTGAAGGAGGCCCTCACCGAACTGTTTGGTGGCAGCGTGGCCATGTTGGCCCGCACCGCCGACTCTGGCACCACCGTCCTCCCCATGGTGGAATTTGCCAGCACCGAAGAAGACCCAAGTGTAGTAAATCAGAAAATAGAAGTGATTATGAACAAGAAGTATCAAACAGTGAACCAGTTCCTCGCTGTCGAAGGCATCGAGGAACAAGACGGGAAACTCATGGTTCCCGCCGACGACATGCAGAAGATTGACGACCGTCTGCAGGCAGCCGATGGGCTCCAGCAGAATGTCGACACGCTCACCACCGAGCGCGACCAGGCACGCCAGTCGCTCGCCGACATGGAGGCCAAGATCGACGCCCTCTCGCCCGAGATAGCCGGCAAGGCCAACCTCGCCGAGAAGTTGGACGCCATCAAGGACCTGCTCGCAAAGGTAACCAACGTCACCACCGAGGTGCATGCCCAGAACGAGGGCAACGGCCATCAGGAGGAGGAGTTCGTCTCCGACCCCATCAACAGTGTGGTGCAAGCCTACCGAAGATAGTTTTCTCATTTTTCTCTAATTTAATTGTTTAAGTGATTATGGCTGAAATCAAGAAACCCAAGAATGTGCAGGCTCCACTGGCCACCGTGACCAGCATGGACCTGACAGCCCCCATCGACATCCAGGCTGTCATCGGCGCAGTGAAGCTCCACGAGGACCTTCTCACCGCCATCGACATGCTCGACGCAGGTGAGGTGCTGCAGCATGCCTATGGCATCCCCGGAGTCACCGACTCCATCACCCTGGGCCGTGTAGAGAACGGCTCCGTCAGTTCAATGTACAACGGTGTCTTCATCGGTCGCAACCAAGCAGGCAAGGTGGTGCCCCGTACGCTCACCGTTTATCCCGTCAAAATCGAGGAAGCCGACGAACCCGAGCGCTACCGCCGCACCTACGTCACCGAGGTGCGTGGTGGTCTCTACGACGGTGGCCACCCCTTCGAGGTATGGCTCATCGACCACGTGCTGAAGCTCGCCTCCCAGGATCTTCTCAACGTGCTCTTCACTGCCAAATATGACTCCACCCAGATCAGCGGCTCTGCCAACACCGACATCAAGCATGCCTTCAACGGCTGGGGGGCCATTGCCTGGGATGAGATCACGGCTGCCACTCCCACCATCAGCACCGCCATCGGCAACATGTTCGCCACCGGCGTGATGACCAACCAGAACATCGGCGACCAGCTGCTTGCCATGTGGCGCAGCCGTCCCGAGACCTTCCGTCGCAAGAACTCGAAGATCTTCATGAGCGCCGACCTCGTCGACATGTACGTCGACTGGTACGAGGCCAAGTACACCTTCGTGGCTGGCGTAGGTGATGACGAGAGCCATCCGCTCTACCTGCGTGGCACCCAGAAGCGCTGTGAGATTGTTCCGGTTTACGGACTCGCAGACCAGAGCCAGTTCGTCCTCCTCACCACCCAGCGCAACATGTGCTACGGTTTCGACAAGGAGAGCGATATGAAGACCGTGAAGCCGTTCAACAGCGGCAATCCCTACTGGTTCACCATGGCCGGCAAGTACTTGTTCGGCACCCAGTTCGCCTCTATCCACAAGAGCGAGTTCTGCGTCAACGACCGCCGTCTTGCTCCCGACTACATCGCTGTGACCTCTCCCAGCGGCAACCCGAAGACTCAGGGCTGGTACGTGAAGAGCGGCAATGACTATGTGGCTACCACTGACACCTCCGTGCAGCAGGGTACGACCTATTACGCCTGGACCATCTAAAAATTCCCGACTATGGCATATTGTGTTAATTTAGCAAACATCGACAGTAATGTCTCCTGCGCCGAGTCGGCCAACATGGGCGGTCTGGTGCCCAGGCTCATATTCGGCTACTGGGACGACGTGGCCACCTGGCCCGACCTGCCCGACCAGGCAGCAGCGGGCGGCGTGTCGCTCGAGGCTGCCGGCGTCATCACTGGCGACGTGGTGATGGCATCCATCGCCAAGGCCTTCCAGCTCTACTTCACCGAGGAGGTGGGCTCGTTCTCCATCGCCCCTCAGGGTGACAAGGGCAACATCTCGTTCCTCTACACCCTCACCTTCATCAACAAACGCATCCGCAAGAAGATTCTCGGCTTCCTCAACGCAGCCAAGAACCGCAAGATGTTCTTCATCGTGCAGGATGCCAACGGCACATGGTATCTCATGGGCGACAAGTACCGTGGTGCCATGCTCACCGCTGGCGAGGGTGCCGTCACCGGCACTGCATCGACCGATGCCAACCAGGTGACGAGCGTGTTCACCTACGTTTCGCCGGGTGCCTACACCTACGAGGGCGACACCGAGGACCTTCTCTCGAACCTGACACAGGGTGGTGGCAGCGGCACGCAGACAGCCGGATAGCCCTGCGGCAAGAGTCTTCTTCTGAAATCACTGGGGTTCCGAAAGGAGCCCCTTTTTCGTGTCCTTCCGTATCGCCAAAATAGTCGCTACCTTTGGCGTGGCAAAAATGAATTATCTATGGAGTTTGACAACAACTATTTCACCGTGCGCGAGCAGGCCATCCGATGGCTCAACCGCGACGCCAGCAAGCGTGACTTCGCCCAGGGTCTCTCGATCCTGGAGCGAATGCGCTTCAAGCCCCTCCTCTGCCGCCGTCTGCGCATGCACAAGGAGAGCCCCACGACGATGGCCATCCTCACTGCTGCCCTTCGCGACGGCGCCAACTTCTACCGCAACCCCGACAACCCGAAATATGCCGACGGCATACCGGCAGAGCTCGAGGTGGAGGAGTCGGGCACACACCAGGACGTGGCCACCGAGGCCGACATCACCGTGAGTGAGAAAAAGAAACCAGGCAACTATCCGCCCAACGTGGCCAAGGTCTACAAGTGGTTTGCCGACGCCTACAACCTGCGCGACCGTCTGCACCGCGACCTGCGTGGCATCGGCGAGGGCAACGACGCCCAGTCGATGGCCCGTCGCAAGGACCTGGCCACACGCATCGACAATCTGTCGGCGCGGATGGACCGTCTCTACATGCTGCGCGAGGCCTACCACGACAGCGGCATCATCCCCACCGACGAGCAGCTGGCCGAACTGGCACCCAATGCCCCTGCCCCATCTGCCCCCGCCCCGGTGATAGAGGGCGAGTCGTCGTCGACGCTGCGCAAGAAGGACGAGGACTTTGCCTCCATGGGGCGCGATGAGCTCATGCGGCGTGCGCACTCGATGAAGACTGCCATCACCCGCAAGCGCAACATGCTGCTCTACCAGGCCACCAGCAAGAAGGCCAAGGAGAACCCCATGCCCCTCTGCCCCCGCCGCACGAAGATAGAGGCGCAGATACGCATCCTCGAGGAGAAACTCTACCATGCACGCTCGTGCCTGGCCAAATTCGGATAAGCCATGCCCACCCGGAAAGCACTCGCCGACCTCTCTGCCGACGACATCCTCGCGTCGATACTCGACCCTGAAGGCTCGCCCCTGCCCGCGAAATACGAGGCAGAGAAGCGTCGCGTGATACAGGCCTCCCGACTGTGGGATACCTACCCCAACGAGCGGCGTGTGGCCTACATCCTTCAGGCGAAGTACAACATCTCGCTGAAGACCGCGCTGCGTGATGTGGAACTGGCCAAACAAGTGTTCAAGACGCAGCACACCTTCGACTACGACGCCACCGCCATGTGGATGATCAAGGACCAGATAGAGCTCATCAACAAGTGCAAGATACAGGGCGACCTGAAGGAGTGGAACAAGGCCAAGAAGGTGCTGCAGGACATGGTGGAGAAACTCCACCCCACCCACGAGGAAGACCCGTCGCGCCTGCAGGCCAACCTGTTCGTGCTCAACGTCACGGCCAACGGCCACCAGTTCCAGATGCCTCTCGACAAGGTGCGCGACCTCGACCCCGACTCGCTGAAGAATCTCATCGACTCCCTGGCACAACCCATCGAGGATGCCGAGGTGGAGGAGATTTTCGACTCATAGTGACAAATCTTCATTTTTTTGACATGAGGACTGAATCATAGTGAAAAATATTCAATTCTTTGACATGAAAAACAAATTGTTGAAAAACCATAAGCTCATCAACTTCCTCGTAGATCATCGCAAGATCACGCTCGTGTCGGTGAACGCCACCCATGTGATATGCACCTTGAGCGACAAGTTCACGCCCGACGACGTGAAGCCTCTCTGCGATGCCATCGGCCAGTGGCCCATGCCGAGGAAGCAGGGCGACAGGAAGTATATCGTGTTTGAGCGGTTCCCCAACTTCGACAAGAATGGTAATTAACAACGGTGACTACTGGGAGGAGCAGGTGCGGGTGAACCCCGCGCAGATGGCCTTCATGCTGCTGCAGGCCAAGCAGAAGTATGCCATCTTCTCGCGTGGTACCGGCAAGTCGTACATCGCCGCCACCGAGGTCGACGAGAACGTGCGGCTCATGCCACGCGGCATCACCTCGCTCACCCAGGCCACCATCGGCCAGGCGCTCACCAAGACGCTGCCGTCTACCTTCAAGATGCTCGAGTCGCTCAACTACCGGAAGTATGACTACAACACCCACACTGGCGACTACGTCATCTGCCGGCAGCCTCCCGAGGGCTTCATCCAGCCCTACGAGCACATCATGAACTTCGACCACTGCATCACCTTCGCCAATGGCCATGTGCTCTACATCCTCACGCAGGAGGGCAACTCCCGTGGCCCGTCGGTCGACTTCAACATCACCGACGAGGCACTCACCATCAACAAGGAGAAGTTCGACCAGGAGAGTGCCCCTACCAACCGAGGCAACGAGTTTATCTTCGGCAAGAAGTCCGACCATCCCATCCTGAAGCACCACGGCAACCTCTTCCTCTCGTCGATGCCCTATGCCCCGCAGCAGAAGTGGCTGCTCGAGCCTGCGAAATACTACGAGGAGGAGCGTGGCGTGCGCCTGTTCGACACCTGGAACAAGATTGTGGGGCTTCAGATGCAGATGATCGAGGCGAAACTGGCCAACGACAAGGGCAAGTTCCGTGACATCTGGAACGAGTGCGTGCGCCTGCGAAAGACCATCACCCCCTTCGTGTCGAAGGACAAGACGCTCTTCATGCTGGGCAGCATCTTCGACAACATCGCCAACGTGGGTCTGTCGTACATCCTCAACCAGTACAAGGTGATGGACCGCCTGTCGTTCATGATAGAGATTCTGAACTACATGGTGGACCGCGTGGAGGACTGCTACTACAAACTCGACGAGCGGCACATCTATTACAATGCCACCAACGACTCCTACATCCGCGACTTCGCCGAGAACACCGACTGGGACATGCGGCGCCTGGCCACCGAGGAAGACTGCCGACGTGACCTTGACGTCGACCCACGCGCACCCCTGGAGATAGCCACCGACTGGGGATCGTCGGCCTCCTTCCTCACCGTGCAGCAGGAAAGGAACTACGACTTCGTCACCCACCTGATGTCGCTGTGGCCTGTGCAGTGCGTGGTCAACGAGTTCTTCGCCATGCGCTCAGAGGAAGACGACACCCTGGTCAATGCCCTGTGCGACAAGTTCTGCCGGTACTACGAGAACCACCCGGTGAAGAAGGTCATCTTCTTCCGTGACCGGTATGGCGATGTGCGCCGTGCCAATGCCAAGAAGTCGTACAACGAGATGTTCGTCGACCGCATGGTGAAGCGTGGGTGGCAGGTGGAGCAGCGTGTGCACGGAGGCATGGAGCCACCCCAGCACGACAAGTTCCTGCTGTGGATGAACATCCTGGCCGAGAGCGACGCGAGGTTTCCCCATGTACGATTCAACGGTGACCACTGCAAATACACCCTCATCTCGATGAACAACACGAGGGTCATTACCGGGCGTGATGGAAAGTTCGAGAAGGACAAGCGCTCGGAGCGCAACCAGTCGGTCAGCCCACTCGAGGCCACCCACTTCGGCGACTGTGTCGACAAACTCATCTGGACGAAGTACGGACAGCTCATCCGCTCGTCGTATGAGTTCGTGGATGTGAAAATCTGAAAAAATTGTTAAAATGTCATATTTCAGAAAAAAAGCGACTCCAATCGAGATTGGTCGAATAGGGCGCGGCTGGAGATAGGAAGGAAACGTCGTTTTGATTTGGTGGCATTGAGGGGCTTTTCGGCTGGTTTTTCGGTGATTACGATTTTATTAATGTCTTGGCATTATTCATTAAATATGTGATTTTGGTATGGATTTAGAGACGAAATTGGCACTCAGTTGGCTGGTGGTGTTCGTGATGGGTATGCTTATTGGCTGGTACGTCACATGGACGAAATATCACCAAGAGGAAGAGAAGCGGAAGGCTGTGGAGGCATACAAAAACTCCATCAGGACAATGAACCCACCTCCCAGTTATGACGATTGCCTGTGCAATATCATTCACGAGCTGAACCGCCTGCCCGTAGACGAATATCGCATTCTTGATGGAAACAAATTGTTCGTGTTTAAAAATACCAATACAGAAGAAAATGAGACAGGAGAAGACGGTGTTGAGTGACAGTCAGGTGGCGGAGTTGCGCCTGGTGTACAAGACGATGACGATAGAGCAGCTGTGCTGTAAGTTCCATGTGGGCACGGTGCGGTTGTATGAGATTCTGCGTGAGTACGGGATGGATGACCGCCTGCCCATGAAGCGGAGGAAGACGGAGGTGATAAAGGACGCCCAGGTGCGGAAGGAGCCGAAGCCGAAGTGTGCCTACTGCAAGCGCTTTTCCTCTTCGGGTGGTGTGATGCAGGAAGGATGGTGCATGAAGTTCCGGAAGCGGGTGAGGAAGTCGGGCTGGTGCTCGGAGTTCCTCCCTCCTCAGGATGGCCAGTTCGTGCAGGTGATTCATCCGTCGAGTTAAGCACGATGAAACCTGCTTAAAATATGTTCTACAACATGTTTTGAGAAATAATCCCGGAATCGTGGTGGCGGTTTCGGGATTGTTTTCTATTTTCGTGCGACCAAAACACTATTGATATGAGAAAACTACTATTACTGTTATGCCTGTTGTTTGCTGCGTCTGCCATGGATGCGCAAAACCGTAAATTCTACATTGATGCTGTCATCACGCCAGCTGACATCCTTAGTCAAGGAGTGGATGCTTTCGTTGACTTGGGTACCGGCAGGGAAGACTCTTATGGTCATCTGAAGGTAGGTGATAAAGTGAAGTTCCGTTCGCCCATGGAGATTGTGAACTATTTCACAGGAGAAGGATGGACACTCACCCAGATCGTGGAAATAGGTGTTGGAGCTGGAAATGCTGCCCTGATGCAGTCTCTAACTGGTATCAGCAGCGAGTTCGATTATCCACACTACATTTTCGAGAAGGAGGCTGGCAGCGTGGACGAAGCGGTAGCCGGCATCAATTTGGTTTCTGGACAGGAGATGAAGAAATATAAGAAAGAGCAGAAGAAAGAGAAGGCGAAGGAGCGTGCGAAGAAGCGAACCGACGATATGTACTACTGATTTTTATGTTCTACAACATGTTTTGCAAAATAATCCCGAAATCATGATGATGGTTCCGGGATTATTGTTTATATTTGCAGCGCTAAATCATAAGTGCGGTACGAGATGCCGCCGACCGAAAGTCGGCTATTTTTGTGCCCATACATAGAGAGAATATTGACACATTGCCGTGTCGTGGTGTCGGGTAGCGGTAACGCCCCGAGGGCCTTAGCACTTATGAGCCCAGCAGCACCACGCATGGCTTTTTTTTATGCAAAATCATAAGTTATGAAAGCAAGAACTTTGAAAGAGACGTCCGCCATCGGAGCATGGCTGGACATGGAGAGCAAGAGCTTCACTGCTCTATGTGGCGAACCGTACACCCATTTCGAGGTGTTGTGCGTGATGGCGGGGTCGATGGCCCTCATCCCCCTGGTGTGCCTCGGTGTCTATGTGGTCAGCTGGCTGGCAGGAGGTCTGGTATGAGTAAATTCGAAAAGAAGGAATGGCATAGTTCAATGTCAGACCTCAAGAATCGGGCAAAGAAATACGTCAATGCCTGGGCTGAGGTATTGCAAAAAATCGGTGATACCGACGCCGAAGGTATGGTCAAAGAAATGTCAGCTATGGGATACGCCTTGGGTCTCATGTCAGGCAAGCTGAGCGATTGCGGCATCGAGGGATTCACGCTCACGCTCGGAGGAATGGCTCTTTCCATCGTAGGTGAGGAGAGAGCCGAAAAGATACAGTGGGCTGTTTGGGACAAGAAAGGTGGGTTGCATACATCAGATGAGTCATTCGAAATTAAGGAAGGAGGTGAGCAATGAGCAAACTGATGCTTAACGCCCGCATGACGGAGATACTTGGCTCGTTCTTCGATGACGAGGAGATGATGAGCATTCACCTCGACAGCATCAGCATCCTTATCTCCATGGTGCTTGACTCTGACGACGACGATCCTCAGAAGGTGCTCGACATGGTGAACTTCCTTCACCAGCTGCAGAGTGTCTTCCAGGCCGTAAGGAAGGAACTCTTGGTAATGGGGCGTGTCCCCTGAAGATAAGCGCAACCGTCCTATCTTTGCACTATCTAATTGCCATATTGGGTTGAGTTAATAGTGTTAATGTTAGGTTGGTTAGAAAAGTGGTTGGGGACTGAGCAATCGGTCCCCGACCTTAACCCCCGAAAACACGAAACCGATGGAAGTATATATCAGTGGCAAGATCCGTGGCCTTGAAGCGGATGAAGTGAAGAAACTATTCGGCGAAGCCGAGAAGACCCTGAAGGAAATGGGATGCGAGGTGGTGAACCCCCTCACGCTCATGGACGACCTGCCCGCCGCCGTGCGTGATGACGAGCGCAGCCTGCTGCTCTACCTGCTCACCGAGCTCTCGCACTGCGATGCCATCTGGATGATAGAGAACTGGCGACAGGACAGCCATGGCACTGCCTGCGAGTATCACTTCGCCCGCAGCCTGGGCATGAAGGTGATGAACGCTGACGACGACATGCTCACCCAGTTGCTCTCGAAGCGCTACCGGGCCTACGGCAGCACCGAGGAGTGGATGGCGAAGACCTCTGCCGAACTGGCGATGGAACTCGACGAGATGGTGGACTGCTCGCCATCTGACGTGGCCGCCTGGCTGCGCGCCCATGGCTTCAAGACCAAGGTGGTGGATGGCACCTATATGTGGGTGGTGTTTGAAAAGGTTTGAGGTTTGAGATTTGAGGTTTGAGGTTTATCATGCTTCTGCTCTCACGATGTTTGAGATTTGAGATTTGAGATTTTTTTCGTTAATGGAGATTTTCTGGATATAATCTGTTTTAGTAGTTTAGTTTTTTTATAGGAAATAAGCGATTAGTATTTAATTCTTATTCATCAAGATTCTTAATGTGTTAGAGAATCAACGGATTTTCAATGTTTTGGAGAGGGCTGCCCGCGAGGGTGGCCTTTTTCATTTTTACGTGTCCCCCATGGGCAATGGTTTTTGCGCTATCTTTGCGGAAAACAAAGGATATGGACTCATCTATTGATTTCTCGGTGGCAGATGCCAATGTGACGGCGATGGAGTTGGACTCCATCGAGTTCTCCAGCCTGACCACGGGCGATGCCCTTGGCATAGAGATAACGGTGTATGACGGCAACACCTCGTCGGTGCACGACAGCTGGTATACCACCTACTACGCCGACCACGATGGCAAGGTGGTGCTGAGCGACCTTGCACGCGTGTGGAACTCGTACATCCTGGAGCACCGCCATGGCGTGATAGAGGAAGACTCCCCCGCATCACTCCTCGGAGGCCTGAAGGTGAAGATCGCCTACACGATCGTCGCCACGGGAGTGACCGCCAACTGTGTGCGCCACATCTGGTATGCCACCCGCAAGGACGGCATGACCGTGGCAGCGCTCAACCTGATGGTGCCCTACATGAACCTGCGCAAGCGCACCTTCATGGATGCCGAGGAGCGCCTGTATGTGGCCGGCCACACCCTGAAGGCGGTGACCGTGGTGGCCACCTACGTGAAGAACGGCGCGGTGAGCACCACCAGCTACAGCGTGACGGCTGCCGTGACCGACTACTGGGGATACTGCTACGACCTCTCGCCCGCCTATGTGGCCGAGCATCTGCCTTCGGGCGGAGTGCTGAAGGAATACACCGCCACTCTGGCCGACGGCACGAACTCGTGCACCTGGCTGGTGGAGCAGCAGCACTATGCGCAGCGCACCGAGCTGTGGTATGTGAACCGCCGTGGCGTGTATGAGAGCCTGTGGCTGACGGGTGCCGAGGAATGGAAGCCTGAGCGCACTGCCGACTACGGATGGGCTGGCGACGAACTGGCAGCCCTTGACGTGGACGTGAGAGACGGCTTCGTGGCCCGTGTGGGCTACGTGGACGAAGCCACGCTGGAGCAGCTGCGCGACCTGTCGGCATCGCCCCGCGTGTGGAAGTGGCACCCATCGACGCAGACATGGCGTAGGGTGACCATCACCGGAGTGGACTTCAGCCGTGTGCGCCCGACGAACCAGGCACGCACGGGTGTGGTGGAGTACGAATATGCAAGTAGGTTTGAGATTTGAGGTTTATCATGCTTCGCATGATGAATATCGGCTGCGCCTCGGCAATTAGAGCAAGCTCTATTGCTCTCGGCTTGCACGATATTTGAGGTTTGAGGTTTAAGATTTAAGATTTTTGATATGGATATACTATTCAACAACAAAGGCGTGCCATTGATGTTCACCTGTGGCGAGATGGGCGGTGAGACCTTCACCGACGCTGCCATCCGCCGTAACATGGCCCAGCGCGAGGTGCTGCAGGTGCACGACAACTGGGCCTACGACTACCTCTGGGTGGGCAGCCACAAGGTGGTGTCGTGGGGAGAGGCCAACCAGTTTCCGCAGTGGGCTGCGAAGCTGATCAAGGAGACCACCGTGCTGAACACCGGTCTGCAGTATCTTCTTTTCCTCATGCTCGGGCAGGGCATCTTCGGCTGCCGTGTGGTGGGCATCAACGACGACGGGTCGGAGCGCGTGGAGCCCATCGACGACCCCCGTCTGTCGCGGTTCCTCGAGAGCCGTGTGGTGAGGAAGTACATGGAGAAGGTGCTGCGCGACTACCTGAAGTTCGGCAACGGAGCGGTGCAGTTTGTGCCCACCATGGACCTGCGGGCCATGCAGATTCTGAATCCCCTCAACGCGCTGTGGTACCGCTACACCGAGCCTGATGCGTTCGGATCGCAGGAATGCGTGGTGTCGGGATGGTGGCCAGTGATACCCCAGGAAGACCAGTATCAGGTGCTGCCCGTGCTGCGCGAGGTGGACCCCGAAGGCCATGCCGAACTGCTGAAGGCAGCCGGGAAGATGCCCAAAGGCTTCATCTACCCCGTGCGCGACTCCTGGAGTAACGAGGAAATCTACTGCGAGCCCCGCTGGTGGCCGGCATGGGTGGCCGGATGGGTTGACATTGCCCACCTCGTGCCCACCTACCTGAAGAAGGCCTACAAGAACCAGACCACCTGGAAATGGCATGTGCAGATACCCTACTCGTACTGGGAGAAGAAGTTCCCGCCCAACGACTTTGCCAACCCCGAGGACCGCAAGAAGGCCATACAGGGATGGATGGACGCCGTGGAAAGGAACCTCATCGGTCCGGACAACGCCGAGAAGCCCCTCTTCACCAACTACGCCGTGAACGAGATGAACGGACGCGTGGAAGAAGAGTGGAAGATCACCGCGCTGGCCAACAAGTATACCGGCAACGAGAACCTCGTGACCTCGTCGGCTGCCAACAGCGAGATACTGTTCGCCCTGATGGTGAACCCCAACGTGATGGGAGCCGGCATGCCCGGCGGAGCCTACTCGCTGAACCAAGGCGGAAGCAACATCCGCGAGGCCTTCCTGGTGAACATAGCCAACGCATGGAAGGACCGCCAGCAGCTGCTCGATCCGCTGGAGCTCTACATCAGGATGAACGGCCTGCCCGAGTGCCAGCTGCGCTACCGCTCTACCATCCTCACCACCCTTGATACCGGTGCCGGAACGGCCCACACGCTGTCATGACGAAGGAGATACCCGCCCGCGTGATGCTCGCCGACATGGACGTGCGCTACGACCGCTACGGCAAGCGCCGCACGTTCTCGCTGAAGTTCGTGTCGCTCGCCGGCAAGCTCTACTACCTGCCAAACGCCTATGCGCAGGGAGCCGGGAAGATGAACAACAAGGAATACCGGATGCGCGGCATTCAGCCCTGCTGCCCCAGTGGCAACCCCGAGGGCCATGCCTACGCCGTGAAGATAACCAACATCCTGGAGTATAACGGCCACCCGGTGAGCTGGGGAGAGGACAACGCCATGATGGCAAAGGTTTGAGGTTTGAGATTGGAGATTTGAGATTTATTCTTTTGGATTATGATATTTAGTGAAGACTTTTGGAAAAGTGAGGGTGAAATGAAGCGCGTGCTGCCCGTGTCGACAGGCCTGTCGTGGGTGCGCATGGCCCCTCTGCTGGAGAATGCGCAGCGTGACTACCTGGTGCCCCTGCTCGGCGAGAAGCTGAGCGACGAGATATCGTGGATATACGAGGAGGAGCAGCCCTCGGAGCGCAGTGCTGCCGAGACCGTGGTGCTCTACCTGGCACAGCGTGCGGTGGCCAACCTCGCCTTCTGGGCCAACTTCGACGCCCTGTCGCTGCGCATCAGCGACCAAGGCTTCCAGCGGCAGGAGTCGGACTCGTGGAAGCCCGCCTACAAGTACCAGGAAGACAACCTGCGTCAGAGTTTCGCCAACACCGGTTTCAATGCCCTTGACCAGCTGCTGCAGCAACTGGAGGACCACATGGACGAGTTCGACGCCTATGAGCAGTCGCCCGCGTGGCTGGAGGCGCAGCGCAGCATCGTGAGGGGCACCGACGAGGTGCAGGACATCTACGAGATCAACAACTCGCGCCTGGTGTACCTGCGTCTGCTGCCCGTCATCCGTCAGGTGCAGGAACTCACGCTGCAGCCCATCCTCGGCGACCATCTCTACGAGGGCCTTGTGGGCTACCTGAAGGGCGACGTGCCCGAGGACATGTCCGGTATACAAGAGAGTGTGTGGCGACGGCTGAGAGACCACTGCCGTAAGGTGGTGGTGATGGCAGCCGTGAGACAACTGCTGCGCACCACGGGCACGGTAACCAACCGTGGTGCCTACTTCACCTCGGTGGGCGGAGGTGGCGGCACGCAGAACACCCAGCCCGTGCCCGACGCACGGCTGAGTCTGCTCATCGCCGACGCCGAGCGCGCCATGGCAGGCTACACCGCCCGCCTGACGAGCTACGTGAGAGTGTGGATGCCAGAGCAGTTTGGCGGTGCTCCGCTGCGTGCACTGGACCGTGACAACGAACAGAAACCCGCCTTCTGGGCATAAGAGATGAGAGAACTGGAGTATGAGTACAAGGTGTGGTGGTGCCCCTGGCGCAGGCGTACCACGGCAAGAGTGCCCTCGCAGTGGTATGAGATAGACCGCGAGCGGTTGCTGGCCGTGTCGATGGCTGCGATGGGCGCCATCGGGTCGGAGGAATACTTCGCGAGGATGCTTGGCATGCCACAGTCGCTCTACTCCCGTCTCGACAGCTGGAGCATCTACCAACTGCAGCAACAGTTGCGGTGGATAGACGAGGGCCGGGCAGAGACCACGCGGATGATCATCGACAAGGTGGAGACGCTGCGTGCCCCCGGCGACGCCCTGGACGGCGTGAGCCTGCAGCAGTTCATGACGGTGGACACCTTCTTCGACCAGTATACCAAGAGCATCACCGACGACAAGAAGGAAGGCGACATCAGGCTGCTCTGCCGGTTTGTGGCAGCCCTCTACCTGAGGCCCCGTGAGCGCTACGCCCTGGAACCCGTGCGGAAGACGCTGTTCGACCTGCCTGGGCAGAACCTGAGGCTGGTGGACATCGACGCCAACGCCCGGATGCTGGAGCAGCGTGCCGACCGCGACATCCTGCATGCCATCCACCTGAACTGGGTGCTCATCCGCTCGTGGCTCTCGAGAGCCTACCCCTATATGTTTCCGGAGAGCGACGGCGAGGGCAACGGGCCTGTCGTGCGCAATGTGTGGCTGACGTTCTTCGACTCCTTCGTGGGCGATGACGTGGCCCACATGGACGAGTACCGGCAGATGGCCTGCACCGACGCCTTCCGCGTGATCAACAAACGAATCAAGGACTCCCTGAAGAAAAAATGATGGAAAAGGTAAAAAATCTCTTTAAAGTTTTGGCACATAAACACCTCTTGGTGGGACACGAGGAATACGAGCCACATTTCGCCTATCTGAACGACGAGAAGGACATGCTGCTGCCCGCGCAGATGGCATATCCTTTCGTGCTCTTCGGCCATGGCGGATACGATGTGCTCGACGGTGGCGACAGACGGAGATGGTCGCTGCTGCTGAGCGTGCAGACCCATGTCTCGGACACTGGCGACGACCGTGAGAAGAACCGTGCACTGAACCTCTGCGCAGGGATTCTGGACGACCTGCTGGTGCGCGCCACCTCGCTCCCGATGAAGATGAAGGAGCCGTGGACGCGTGGCTTCGATCTGGACGGTGCACATGGCGCTCCCATCGAGAACGAGGACGACGCCCTGTGGGGATGGATGATTGAGTTCTCGGTGGTGCTGCCCTGGTGCAAGGACATCCCGAAGGACAGGTGGAAGGACTATGACTACTTAGACAACGCGTGACCATGGAAGAGCCGAGAATGACGAAAGAGGAGTTCGAGGGCGTCATCAGGGAATGGGGACGTGAGGCGAAGGCCGACATGGCATCCATCCTGCGCTCGAAGACCCACGGCACTGGCGAACTGCAGAAAATCAGCGTGACGGTGGGCGAGAGCAAGAAGACCACCTCGCACTATGCCGGCTTCAGGATACTGCGCTATGGCGTATATGTGGCCTACGGCGTGGGCCGTGGCTGGATAAGGCAGAACGGCAAGGTGGTGCGTGGCTCACGGGTGAAGAAATACAGCGAGATGTGGCACCAGATGCGCAAGAAGGGCTACACCTCTGCAGAGATAAGCAAACACGCGGTGGAAGGCAGCACTGGAGAAGGTAGAAAACCCGTGGACTGGTTCGACGCCGTGCTGGTGAAGAAGATTGGCCAACTGGCCGACCTGGCAGCCGACTACTATGGCGACTACAGCCAGAGCCAGATGCTCGATGTGCTGAACCGCGCCACCATCAAGAAAAACTATACAACATCAGACTTATAGAATCATGGCAGACAAGATAGCAAAACGCACCGTCAAAGTCTACATCGACGGCAAGGAGGTAGAGGCATCGGTCGGAATGATCAACAAGCAGGTGCGCAAGTTGCAGGGCGAGATGAAGAACCTGACCATCGGTACCGACGAGTACAACAAGAAGGTCAAGGAAATCCGCCAGCTGAACGGCATTCTGGAAGAGCACCGGCGCAAACTCAAGGGAGTGGGCGAAGAGGTGACGGGCATGAAAGGCGTCTTCGGCAACGCGCTCGATGGAATCAAGGGCAAGTTTGGCTCCATGGGCCAAAGTGTCATCGGCAACTTCGAGGGGATGCTCGGGAATATGAAGGGCTCGTGGCTGAAATTTGCCGGATGGATAGGTGCTGCCGTGGCAGCGCTGAAACTGACCATTGACGGAGCGAAATGGTTCTATAGCTACTCTGTGGAGATAGAGGAAGCGCAGCGTCTCACCCGCGAGTTCACAGGTCTCACTGGCAACGAACTCACCCATGTGCAGACGCAGATCTCTGCCGTGGCCAAGTCGATGGGCAAGGACTACAAGGACGTCCTCGGCACGGTGGACAACATGATGGGCCATTTCGGCATCACCGCCGAGGAAGCCATCAATGTCATCAAGGACGGCCTGCAGGCTGGTGGTGATCTCAACGGCACCCTGCTGCAGCAGATACAGCAGTATGGGCCCGCAGCCAAGGATGCCGGCAATTCTGTCCAGGAACTCGTGTCGATGATTGTGCAGACCCGCTCGGGCGTGTTCAGCGAGGGCGGAATGGCGATGATCCAGATGGCGGAGCAGAAGATCCGCACGATGAGCAAGTCGACGGCCACCGCCCTTGACAGTATCGGCATCTCGTCGAAGCAGTTGGAGGAAGACCTCGTCTCCGGACAGACGACGATGTTCGAGGCCGTGCAGATGGTGGCGCAGAAACTCGGCGAACTGCCGCAGAACTCGCAGGCCGTAGGCCAGGCCATGAAGGACATCTTCGGCAAGGCCGCTGCCAACGAGGGCATGGCCATGGTGACGGCCATCGCCGACATGGAGACGGGCATGGAAGGCCTGAAGGAAGTCACCGGGGAGTATGGCCAGCTGCAGCGTGAGCAGATAGAAGCCGAAGCCGAACTCACCGAGAAGTTCGAGAACATGTTCAACGTAGGCCAGACAGGCTTCCAGGAACTCACCGGGAAGGTGAAACTCTTCTGCACGAAGGCGCTCATCAGCGTCATCGACTACACGAAGAGAATCGTCAACTGGTTCATCGACTTCTACAACAAGAGCGTGCAGGTGCGCATCTCCGTTCAAAGCATAGGGTTCGCCTTCAAGACGCTGTGGACGGTGGTGAAGGCCGCCTTCAACCTGATCATCGACGGATTCAAGCATGTGGGGCAGGTCATCAAGGGCTTCGCCAACACCATCAAGGGCGTGTTCACCCTCGACCCCGACCTTATCCTGCATGGTCTGCGGCAGATGTTCGACGTGGGGCCGATGATGCGCGAGATAGGCAGCGACGTGGCTGCCGCTTTCAGGGAGATGGGCACGAACGCCGCCAACGCCTTCAACAAATCACTTGGCGACCACATCGACCTCCTTGGCAACGGCTATGAGCCAGGAGGCGGTTCGGGAGGCGGCGTGCGCGGAGAGAACAATGGCGTGTCGATGCTGCCGGCAGAAACCGGTTCTGGCAGCAAAGGAGGCAAAACCAAAAAAGGAGGAAAGACTACTGACCCAGCCAAAGAAGCAGCCCGACAGGCAGCCGAGGCACGGAAGCAGGTGCAGGAGGCGGTGAAGGCCGTAGATCTGGAATACCAGAAAAAGGCTGCCGCGCTGCGCGAGGCATATATCCGTGGAGAAATAGGCAGCCGCGAGGAACTGGAGCGGCAGCTGCTCGCCCTGGAGCGCGAGGCCATCGACAAGAAGCTGGCCATCGCCGGGCTGGAGGAGTCGGAGCGCCAGAAACTCACCGACAAACTGCTCGACGAACAGCAGAAGACCTACGAGCAGATGCAGCAGCTGCTGGAGCAGCAGCGACGCAACGAGCAAAACGACTACGAGATACAAATGGCCGACCTTGAGAAGAACATGCAGGCACAGCGTGATGTCATCAAGAAGGCCTACGACGACAGACTCATCGACAAGCAGACCTTTGACAAGGCCATGGAGGCACTTGAGAAGGAGTATCAACTCAAGGTCAAGGAAATCGCCATCGAAGAGCAGGCCGAAGCCGAGCAAAGGGAGCAAGAGTCGAAGAACCGCTCGAAAGAGATATTCGATACTGTCATGGGCTTTGCGATGCAGTTCGCCAGCATCATGGACCAGACGATGGAGGAAGTGTTTGAGAAAGGCATTTCCGGCCTGAAGTCATTCGGCAAGGAGGTACTCAAGACCGTTCTCGATTACATTGAGAAGGAATTGCTTGCCCGTCAGGCGCAGATCATCGCACAGTCAATCTCGGAGTCGAGTTGGGCGGGCATCCCCGCAGCTGCCGCAAAGATGGCACTCATCACCTCTGCCTTCGCAGCTGCCAAGGCTGCCATCGGCTCCTTCGCCGTAGGTGGCTACACTGGGAAGGGAGGCAAGTACGAGCCTGCCGGCACCGTGCACCGAGGGGAGTATGTGCTGCCCCAGGAGGCTGTGCAGAACCCAGCCTTCGCCCCTGTGCTCAACGTGGCGGAGATGGCAAGGCGCTCGGGCAGCATTGCCAACGTGAGCAGCCGTGACATCGCCAGCGCATACGGTGCCGCAGGAGGACGTGAGGGACTGGCCATGGTGGCCGAGGTGCGCAGACTGGCAACCGTGGTGACCAACCTGCGCGACCGTCTGGACGACCCCATCACTGCAGAGACCTACACCGTGGGCAGAGGCGGCATCAACGAGGCGCAGGGCCTCGTGACGAGAATGAAGAACAACGCATCGCGACACAGAGGATAAAACCATCATACCATGCTGAAACTATACATCGACGGACATCCGGTAAACATCTCGAAGGGCACTCGCACCGACTACTACGAGAAGAACCCCTTCTTCACCAACGAGGGCGACTACACCCTCGACATCGACATCAACCTGAACGATCCGCAGAACGCGAAGCTCTACAACTACATCCATCGCATGGACAGAGTGAGGCGGACGAGCCGACGCGAGGCCATACTGATGGATGAGCGCGGCGTGCTGATGAGAGGACAGGAAGTGGTGCTGGGCACGCAGAACGGTGTGGCGAAAATCCAGATCGTGGGAGGCGTGTCGGAGCTCAACTACCTGATGGGCGACAAGAAGCTGCAGGACCTGGACCTGTGGAGCCCGTTCGACAGCGACGAGGTGGTGTATCCCCCGGTGTGCTCGTTCAACGAGTCGCCCCATGCTGAGTTCGGTCTGATGGACTCAACGCAGTTTGAGGACTCGGAATCGGCAAGGAAACTGGTGTGGCAAATCGTGAACAACCCCAACTGGAGAGTGAGCGACAACGCACTGGTACAGTCGAACCCATGTCCGCAGCCCTATTTCTGGGCCATCATCAACCGAGTGATCACTGCCCTGGGGTTCGGTGTTGGTACCAACGTGGTGCAGACCGACCCCCGCTACTCGCAGATGATCATGGTGCACGCCTTCCGCTCGAGGTACATCGCCGACATCCTGCCGAGGTGGACGGTGAGTGAGTTCTTCGACGAGATACAGAAGTTCTTCAACGTCATCGTGTCGGTGAACAAGGCCACCCATGAGGTGAACATCGAGCATGCCTGGTCGTTCCTCGACCCCACAAGCATGGTGACCGTGAAACATGAGGACATCATCGACGTGGTGGAGAAGGACTTCGACCATGAGAATGAGATGACGATGGTGAGCTACAACTCCGCGCACTACAAGATGACCGACAAGACCATCAACAAGTATGCCGCACTGGAGCAATCGCTGGTGCGCGACTGCGACATCATAGCGGCGGAGACGGTGAGCGGAGCAAGAGCCTACGATGCCCATTATAACGTGGGGATATGGAAGGCCATCATCGGCGATGAGTCGTTCCTTCCTGACACATCTCCGTCGGGGTTGAATTACGGAAGCCATTGCATCTACACCCAGCAGTTCGACGGTGAGGAACGGCGGTTTGTGCTGTGGAAAGTGGAGGACAACTACTGCGCGATGAAGATGGTGGACATGTTCGGAGCAAAGAAAAGCGTGAGAGAAGGAGACCCGGATGTGGAGATGAAAATCGTGCCGGCAAGGATGGTGACGTCGCCCATCAAGGGCAACAACTCGCACTGGTGGCAGTATCCACTGCCCGCCGTGGATGGGGAGGCATCGTCGCAGAAGGGATTCTCGGTAGGTATGTACCAGTCGGAGGAGCCGAACGAGAACATCAACGACGATATCAAGACCGGATACAAGGAAGAGGAGAGCGACGACCGCGCCGACGTGATGTTCGCCGCCTTCTACTTCGGTCAGTTGCCCATCAACTGGGAGGACCCGGTGAGCCAGACGCCCAGCGGACTCGTGGTGCCCGTGGCATCGCCCGACTACCTGGTGCAACTGCACAGACTGAGCGACAGTCCTGCCGACGGCATCTTCTGGCGCTGCGCCCGCACCATCAAACTGGGCAGCGACCTGAACCGCACAATGGCCATCCGTGGCGAGCATGGCATGGATGCCTACAGCTACTCGAAGAATCCGCTGGTGGACACCTCGGTGGAGTACAAGGTGCGCTTCCGCTGCGCGAGGGCACTCGACGTGAGGCGCGTGTGGCTCATCGAGAACAGGCGCTTCTTCTGCAAGGAACTGAAATATGACATCGCCGACGGGCGCCGTAGCGAGGTGGTGGAGGGACGGTTCTTCCCACTGCTCGAGGCAGGCGCAGGCGAGGGAGGCGAGAGCGTGTTCTACGTATCCTACAACCTCTCACGCGTGGTGATCGAGCACCGTGTGCTGGAGGTGGCCGCCAACGATACACTGCACCTGGAGCTGAAACTGGAAGGTGGAGGAAGCGCATATGCCGTCATCGCCGGTACCATCGTGATGGGCAACGTGGACGTGACCTCGAGCGCCCTGACGGTGAGCGGAAGAACAGCCACCGTGCACATCGACCATGTGACCGGAGATGTGCTTGTGAAGGCATGGAAGGCATAGAGGGTGTCCCCTCGACGCCATTTTTGATTCATTATTTTTGTAGGAAAATAACCAATAACTATAAGCATGGCAGAAATCATCAGAATACCAGATGGCAACGCATTCCTATTGCGTGTCACTGGACAAATCAGAACGGGTGACTACACTGAGATCGCAGACTTCAGCGTAGTGACCCACATGGGCGTGAACTTCGTGCGCCGTGGGAGGATAGCCCAGACATTCGGGCTTGACTCACTCGGGCGCATCGTGATTGAGAACAGCGGCAACCTGGCACAGGGTGTGTATGGCGTGGAGCTCTACGGCTACTACCATGGAGAGCCATGGCGCAACTACCAGAAGAACGTTTTCCAGATCGTGAATGAGAACGCCAACAGCGACCCAGGCTCCGACAATGAGAATGAGCTGACCTATGACGTGACCTTCGATGTGACCTTCGGTGGAGACGGCATTTCTGCTGCCTTCGTGGACGCAACAGTAGCTACCCACAACAGCAACCAGGAATCGCACCCAGACCTGCGGGAGGAGATCGAGGAGAAGGTGAGCGACGTGAAGGTAGGTGACACCAGCGTCGTGGAAGGTGGTGTGGCCGTCATTGATCTCAGCGGCAAGCAGGATGTGATTGATGACCTGTCCTCCATCCGCAGTGGTGCTACAGCTGGTGGCACGGCTTACCAGAAGCCGGGCACGGGCATTCCGGAGTCGGATATGTCGGATGCTGTGAAGGCGAAGCTCGCCAAGGCGGAAACCGCGCTTCAGGAGCATCAGGATATCAGCGGCAAACAGGATGTGATTCAAGACCTGTCCACCATCCGCAGTGGTGCTGCAGCTGGTGGCACGGCTTACCAGAAGCCGGGCACGGGCATCCCGTCGTCGGATCTCTCTGCAGAGGTGCAGGATATGATCGAGAATGGCGGCAAGACGAAGTCGGTGTCGGTCAATGGCGGCACGCCGGTGACTCCCGACGCCAATGGCCAGGTGGACCTGACCATCGAGCAGGCCAATATCACCATCGGCAACGTCACTACCGGCGAGGAGGGCTCCAACGCCGATGTGACCAATAGCGGCACACCCACCGCCCCCGTGCTCAATTTCAAGATACCGAGGGGCAACACCGGGGGGCAGGGTCAGAAGGGACCTCAGGGCGACAGCGTGATCGTCGGCGAGGGCGACCTTCCGCTGGCACATGTCACTGGCCAGAGCACAGAGAAGGCTATGAGCCAGAAAGGTGTGACGGACGAGTTGCTTGATGCCGAAGCAGGCGAATATAAATCCGTTACATTAAGCCGATTGAAACAATATAGGAATTATATTAGCGGTGGAGTATGGAAAACAGCAAGTAACGACAACAACCTATGCTCTTTCTTGCCCGTGACTCCCGGGCAAATCATTAAGACTTATACGGAATTAACGTCACATCATGTGATTTTCCTTGCGTCAGGTGAGCCCGGTGCATCAGATTCAACACCTGCGTATGCAGGTGGAGTAACGGAAATGCCCGGTTGGAACAATTCACCCGGCTCCGTGTTCTATTACAAAGTGCCTGATGATGCGACTTATCTTTATATAAGACTAAAGGATGGCGGGAACGTAAAGACTCCTACTGTATGGGTCGCAGAAGTATTACCAGAAACGACAAAGCGTCTTGATAAGGCAGAGGAGGATATTCTTGATGCAAGAGCATATTCCTTCAAGGAGCAGAACCTGTCTAATCTTGACTTGGTGGAAAAATACATCTCTGGGAATGCGTGGGCAAGTGGCTCAGAAAATAATTGTTGCGTGTTTCTGCCAGTTACTGCTGGAAATATCATGCGCACAAAAAGTGTTGACAGCACCCATCATGTGATATTCCTTACATCTGGAACTTCTGGGTCTGTAGGGTCATTGCCAGACTATGCCGGCGGGCTGATTTGTCAACCTGAATATAACTCTGCGGGCGTGTGGCACTATTATGTAGTTCCAAGTGATGCGACGTATCTTTATGTGAGGACTAAAATTAGTGGCGTTGACCGCACGCCACTTATAGAGGTGGCACAAACAGTCAATGATACGATAAGTGATGTTAAGGATAATTTAGCTACGCTTCTTTCATCATTGATAAAGGCTGAAGTAGATACCTCTAATTTGACTGTTTATAATTCCTACATTTCGGGCTACGGTGTTTGGGTAGGTGGAAGTGCTGCTAATAACAACTGCATATTTGTTCCCGTAGAACCCGGCAGAAAATATTTTGTCGGCAGAGATGACGGTCTTCAGTGGCATGCGTTCTTTTTGAAGAATGATAGCATTGTCAACGCTGCGGCTCCCGCATACGCAGGAGGAATTACAACAAAGCCTGAGTGGTTTAATGGCATGAAGATTATGACCGCTCCCGCTGATGCAAGATTCCTGTATGTTAGAAGGAGATATGCAGGAAGCACCCGCACAACGAATGTTTACCATATCCAAGATTGTGCGGACGAAGAGGAAAGGTTCTTGGTCGCACAAGCACACGATGGCTCTGCTACCGTAGGGCTACTGCATTTCTCCGACCTTCACGGCGATGCCAATGCTGCCAAATTGCTCATTCAAAAAATGGACAATTATTCAGACTACATCAACAATGCCATTTGCACAGGTGACGTTGTTCATTGGTATGCTGAAGGTACATCATCATATCCTGAAGGATATGACTGGTGGAAAGAAACGGGACTTGCTGAAAAATCCCTTTTTGTCCTCGGAAATCACGATGGCGCGACAACCGCATCCACCGAATATGACGACAAAGATGGCACTGCCGCATGGGATGGGAAAGGCAGGGAGTGGGCATTCGACACCTACTTCGCTGACTATATCAGCGGGCTCGGATGTGCCATGCCGGCAGGTTACGGTGATTCCGAATCGCCGTACTACAAAGCATGTTATTGGCATAAGGACTTTGCCGATGCGAATCTGAGAGTCATTGGACTTGATGCCATCCATAGGTTTGATGGTGTGGTAAACCCATCTACGGGTGAAATTGTGTCAAGTGGATTGAAGAAGTTGACTGCCGAACAAGAAGAGTGGCTGATTGCTCGTCTTAATGAAACTCTCCCAGGTTCTGGTGATAGTGCTGCTGGATACAGTGTAGTTGTTTGCGGCCACTATCCACTTGATGATTTCAGCGAAACCACCAATGGGAAAAACAGGACTTGGAATGATGGTTGGGTTTGCAACACAAACCAAAATGGAGGAATTGCCTACGACCACAAGACTGGTGACATTACTAACTGGCATTTCACGACAATCAAAAGTATAGATTCAGACCGTAAATATTGCTACCGAAATCGTGTGGGAACAACATCATCTTGGTCGAAAGGAACTGTCAACAACATCGGTGACATTATCCAAAACTTTAAAAACAATGGCGGTAAGTTTGTCGCATTCCTTTGCGGCCACTTCCATTCCGACATGATGTTCTACCCAAAGAGTTATCCCGACCTCTTGAACATAGCGGTAACCCAGGCGGGATGGTTGCGAGGTGGCGGCAGTGAGAACAAAGAGAATCTGAACTGCACAAGGTTGTCGGCCAACTACATTGGCATTGACACCGCCACAGGCCACATCAAGATTGTTAGGCTTGGCAGCAAGGCCAACAAATACCTTGCTCCTCTACATTATATCTGCTACGACTACATCAACAAGAAAATAGTCAACGAAGGATGATACTCACGCCACAACAAGCCCTTGAAAGGCTATCCTCCCAATCCGGAAAGAGGAGAGTGAAAGGGGAATCCCCTTCGCTCTCCCTCTCCATGACCATCCACGGCAGGCTGTATGCCTTCAGCGGTGGAGGGAGGACGATCATCGCTCCGAATGATGACCGTCTGCCTGCTGTCTTGGCCGACTGCGCCACCATCCCTGTGCGCTCAAAGAAGTCGCCCGAACTGGCATGGTGGCTGAAGGAGTATGCCAACGAGATGGAGAGCATGAAGGAGGACACCGGAGTGAGGAAAGTGAATGCCATTCACCTTGACGCTCCCGCCGTGGTCATCGAGCCGATGCTCGGCGGCATCCAGTGGGGGCAGCGTGGTCCATGGTGGAACAACCTGAAATATCCTCTCAACGGGAAGACCTACTACTGCTACGTGGGTTGTCTGGCCACGGCCATCTCGCAGTTGCTCTACCATTGGTACCAAAGAGGTGTGAAGAGAGGGTGCCCACCCACTAAGGCCTACACCACCAAGACCAACAAATATGAGGTGAAGGCGCTGCCAGGCATCTCGATATTCGACTGGGAGAGCATGACCGACGGCACGCCCACCACATCCCAGGGCAAAAAGGCGGTGGCACAGCTCTGCCAGTACGTGAGCGCTGCGCTCGAGATGGACTACACGCCAAACTGGTCGAGCGCTAAGATGGCCAAGGCTGCACCGGTACTGAGAGACTACTTCGGCATGGGTGACGCCAAACGACTGGAGGCGCGATACATGACATCGGGCACCTTCAAGTCAGAGATCATCGAGGAACTGATGAAGGGCCATCCTGTGGTGATGTGCGGGTCGAGTGAAGAGAGCGGATGCCACGCCTTCGTCTGCGACGGGTACCGCTCGACAGACGACCTTTTCCACTTCAACTGGGGATACAATGGCAATGGCGATGGATGGTTTGCCCTAACCGCACTGACGCCAGACGACATGGACTTCACATCGAAGAAAAACGCCATCGTGGGACTTACGCCAAGTTACCTGGGCGATGTGAATGGCGACGGGCGCATCAACATGAGCGACGTCACCGAAATCATCGACACATCCATCAAGGGAGAATATAACTCGAAGGCCGACGTCAACTCAGACGGAAAGGTGGATAATGATGACGCCAACAAAGTGATCAATCATATTATTGGTAAGGAAAAACTATAATGGAGCAGATCTTAACTATCATCATCAGCGTGCTGACCGCAGTCGGCGGGTGGGAAGCCATCCGTTACTTCCTGAACCGGAGGGCCGAGAAGCGGAAGGCTGAAGCAGAGGCAGAGTCGGCGGAGACGGCTGCCACCAAGGAAGTGCAGGACGTCTACCAGCAGCTTATTGCCGACGTGAAGGCAGACAGAGAGGAACAACGGCAGTATATCATGGAACTGAAGGAGGACAGGAAGCACTTGCGTGATGAGCGTGATGAACTGCTTGCCCGCATCGACAAGACCGATGACACTGTTCGCCAGCTTCAGCGTGACGTGGCACGAAATGGCCGCATGGTGGAGAGCATGCGCCCTTTTATGTGCGGACGCGTCAGGTGCCCAAACCGTATATCCGTGACCATCTCGGATGCCGGGGTAGTTAATGCGGACAACGACAATGACCTCGCCCCCATCGACAACAGTGTATTATGAAGATAGAGCATGTAAGGATATTCAACGGCAAGGACTACTGCATCTCGCACATCTACGTCAACGGAGAGTATGTGTGTGATGCGGTGGAGGACGTCGACCGTGGTCTCGACCAGAAGATGTCCATCTCGGAGATCAGGAAGAAGAAGGTCTACCGGATGACTGCCATCCCAACCGGCACCTACACCCTCACCATGAACGTGCAGTCGCCCAAGTTCTCGCAGATGGAGTACTACAAGAAGTACTGCAAGGGATACATGCCACGACTGCTCAACGTTCCTGGATTTGATGGCATCCTCATCCACCGAGGCAGCAGCGCCAACTCATCAGCAGGCTGCGTGATCGTGGGATACAACACCATCAAGGGAAAGGTGACCGACAGCCAGAAGGCCTGGGAGAAGCTGATGAAGACCTACCTCATGCCGGCCAAGGTGTTGGGTGAGAGCATCACGTATGTGATAACCAGGAAATACAAAGTGGCGGCATGAAGACAAGAAGAACGGAAAATGGATTTCTCGTCATTGACGGAGGCCCTATGGATGGAGTATTGATTCATGAAAGTAACATATCTGCACAAGATAGGATAAATAAGGCTGGAAAAGTAAAATAATGCAACCGACAAGAAGAAAAGAGACAGGCATCGCGCTCATCACGGCAGCAATATTGCTCCTCATCATACTGCTCACGATGGGGGGCTGCGCCACCCGAAAGGTGGTGGAGGAACGGGTCTACGTGCATGACACCGTCACCGTGCACAAGAGCGACACCGTGGTGGATGTGCGAGTGGTGCAGCAGCATGACACCATCACAAACACCGAGGTGCATACCTTCACCGTGAACAATGTTGGCGACACCATCAAGGAGGTGCACCACTTCCATAACACCGAGAAGACGGTGGTGGTTGACTCCACTTATAGGTATAAGGCAAAATTGGACTCCCTGCAGGCCATTATCGACAGCCGGCAAGAGCAGGTGGTGGAGGTGAAGAAGTCCCCTCTTCCGAGCATCCGGGATATGATTGTGGGCGCACTCATCATCATCGTGGTGACTGTCGCCCTGCTACGCAGAAAATGACTTTTTTCCATACATTATATATATATATATGTACGTTAAGGTTTAAAAATGCGGCTAATTATTGATTGAAAACCCATTGGAAACCGCTCGTCCGTGAGGATGGGCGGTTTTTTTGTTGTGTTGTTGTGTTGTTGTGCCATAATATACCATCATAATTCAACAAACACCCCGATGCCATCAATGACATCGGGGCTTGGATGGACCCGCAGGCGAACGGGCCACTTTTGTCTTAATAAGGCCAATGAAAGCCTCGCCTAAATATTCTCAGCCACATGGCGGATGCGGTTGGATAGGTCGATGAGTGCTCCACGCATCTGCTCAACTTCCTCCGGTGTGAATCCACCCACACCGCCATTGCCGTCAATTCCGTCCATCTTGTGGTAGAACCACGAAGAAGAGTGCTGGAAGTAGGTGTTGGCAAAGTCGCGCCAAGAGATAGCCATCTGAATGTCTCTTACTCTCTTTTTCATGTCGGTCACCATAGCAGGTGATTCAATAATCGTTGTTTCCATATTTCAATTTTATTATAGTATAGACTCTTTTTTTTGCCTCTCCCCGTGGTGGGGAGAGGCTTTTTCTTAGTAAGGTTGTCGAATCATGTTGTCGAACAACTGTTGAGCGAACCAAAGCAATTCCGGATATCCATCGGGAAAAGACTTGTTGTAGTTTCGGATAGCGGCGAGAAGTTCGCTCTCTTCTTCTGTCACCTTCATCCATTTTGTTTTCTGTTTCATAACTCATTGTTTTATTAAGACATTGCAAATTTACTACAAATTTTTGTATTATCCAAATTTTTACTACACTTTTTTGTAGTAAAATTGATTTTTTCACAATATGCCATCATAATTCAGCAGCAGCGCATTCGCTTCCTTGATGTCCTTCGGCGTGTAGGTGTCGGTGATGAGGATGGAGGAGTGGCGGGCCTGGTCGCGCACGGTGAGGATGTCGACGTTCTGGCGCAGCATGTTGGTGATTCCGGTATCTTTTAGGCTGTAGAACTTGTATCGCTCGGAGAAGCCCAAGTCCTTGCGCAGGGTGCGCGTCCAGAAGTCACGGAACTGCTTCTCAGTGTAGTAGGTAGGCCCCGGTCGGCAGCCCTCGCTGAAGAGATACTCATCGGCATGGTGGTTGGTGAGGATGTCGAGGTCGACCATCAGGCGGATGACCTTCGCCGGCAGCGTGATGACGGCATCGTGGCGGTTCTTCGTGTTCGTGCCATGGAGGCGGAGCGTCTGCTTCCGCACGAAGATATCCCCAATACGTATGTGGCTCATCTCCTTCGGGCGGATGAGACAGTAGTGGCACATGTAGCATGCCAGGAGAAAATGGCGGTGTTTCGTGGCCAGATACTCATGGATCTGCGCCATCACGTCATCGGGTATCACGTCGCGGTTCTTCCCCGTCTCACGAATCTTCAGGGCAGAGAAGGAGGCGGCAGGGTCGGTCTTCACGTACCGGCGTTCCGTGAGATAGTGGCAGAAGTTCTTCAGCCAGACGAGATACCCATTGCGCGTGCGGATGGTGTTGTTGCGGTCGATGAAGACATAGTCGAGGAACTTGCCTACCACGAAGGCATCGAACTGGTAGGCATAGGTGATGGGGATTTTGGAAGAGGAGATGAACTGCTCGAGGACGTGAAGGCGCGAGGAGTAGGTCTTGAAGGTATCCTCACGTAGGCTGCCCTCGTTGAAGAGCATCACGAGATAGTTCCGGTACCAGCTGACCACCTCGGGCCATAGGGTGTACTGGGTGGGTGTCTCCGCCTCGATCCAGGGATTCCACCCCGACATCAGCTTGGCAGTGAGGTCGGCGATGATCCTGTCGGCTTCGGCACGCTGCGCCCTTTTCGTCTTGATGCGCCCGAGCATGATTTTCTTGCTCCGCAGCCTCCCGATGGACGGGTCGAATGCGGAGAAAGACACATACACCTGCGATTTCTGGTGGAAGGTTGGCAAGGTGTAACCTTTGATTTGTGCGAACACCTCCCTGTTCGACTTCTTGTTGGCATCCATGTTGATTGAATTTGTGTTATCAAGTCAAATGGTGCCAATATTGTATACTATATAGGGTCAGATTCTGAAAACCACCCATCGACCATTTTTCGACCAGTGGTTTTAAGCGACCAAGGGTTAACCGACTGATAAACAGCGGGTTAACCCTTGTCAGGTCGGGATTACTGCACTTATAGAACTTAACAAACCATTTTTTAAGTTAGCCACTTAACCATTTGAAACACAAATGAACGCATTCAATCTCAACATTTTAGAGGTTGAAGTTGAACATTCAAATTGTTATTTCCGATGTTTTGTTTTACTCATTTACGTATAGAAAAGTGATGCAAATGTTGAGCAAGTCGATAAAATTTGCTCAACCGGAAAGCCCTCAAAAGGGAAGGTAAAGAAAAATCAAAAGGTAGCAATAAGAGCATTTGTCCTCTATATGTGAAAATGATTTAAACCAAACATTTATTTTGACATTTCCTATGTCTTGTTAGAAATAACCTTGTGCCAAGAAGGGTTTTGCATATGTTGTGCAAGTTTTCTAAATTTGCTCAACCGAAATCCAAAAGAATGACATATAAAAAACAAAAATGATTTGTTATGGCGACAATAAGAGCATTTATAAGGACATCATCCACCAAGAGGAAAAATGAGCCGTCTGCGGCTGTTCGTTTCAGATTGTGTGATGGAAGGGCAAGGCAGCTCTTCTACACATCTGAGATCATGGTTGACCCTGCGGCTTGGGATGCCAAGAGAGAGTGCTTGAAATCAAAGATGATGGATAGCATAGAGAGAATCAAGACATCAAGAATGATAGCCAACAGGAAGAACCTTATCCTGGAATTATATGATAGCATAGCCGACAAGAGTAACGTGACAAGTGAGGATCTTGAACTACTCATTGACAAGGCACTTCATCCTGATAATTATGAGGTTGAGGAGGTCATCGAGGAAAAACTGGATTTTTTTGAAGCCTACATGAAGTTTCTGGACGTAAAGGATTACCAGCCTTCAGACAAGAAGAACTTCATGACCATGCTACGCTTATTGAAGCGGTTTGAACTATATATGAATGCAAAAACTCCCAATGAGTTCAAATTGGATTTTGAAAACTTTAATGTTGATGTTGTCAGAGAACTGGAATACTTTGTACGAAATGAATACCTGTTTATCAACAAGCCCATTTTCAAGCTCATTTATGAGGAACTGCCAGAAAAGCGCAGACCCACACTCCGTGGAAGTAATACAGTGTTCAAAATCATGAAACGCTTCCGAACTTTCATCAAATGGACGATAAAAGAGCAGCTTCTTCAAAACGACCCTTTCTTAGGATATGAAATGAAGTCGCCGACATATGGGACACCATACTATATCACTATTGAGGAAAGGACAAGAATAGCAGAGACCGACCTTCATGCGGCTTGGGAAAAACTGCCAGACGATCAGCAGAAAACCATAAATGAATCACTAATTCCCCAACTGGAATCACAACGGGATATTTTTGTATTTCACTGTATGATAGGCTGTCGTGTGGGAGACTTGGTGCAATTTACGCCAGCCAACATTATCAACGGCCACATAAGTTATATTGCAAGAAAAACAAGGAAGGAACGTGTGGATTCAATAGAGGTTCCACTTAATCAGACAGCTATGAACATCCTCGTAAAATACTGGGATGGCCACCGCACAACAGGCAAGCTCCTTCCTTTTATATCACCCCAAAAATACAATGATTGCATCAAGATGATATTCTTGCTATGTGGCATAACCAGGAAAGTCACGATATGGAATTCCACGACTGGCAGGGAAGAGCAACATCCCCTTAATGAGTTAGCCAGCAGTCACTTGGCTCGAAGAACCTTCATTGGCAATCTATATAAGAAAGTGCAGGACCCTAACATGATTGGCAAATTGTCAGGACACGTCGAGGGTTCACGAGCTTTCGCTCGCTATCGCACCATCGACGATGATTTGAAGAAATCTCTGGTCAACATGTTGGAATAACAATATGACGTATTCGGCTGATAACACGTGCCAAACAGATTTTCACTTTTTGAAACTTTACATTATATTTGTATATAGAAATAAACCAAACAATCAGCAATATGGATATAAGTAAGATAACCGTTCAGGATGTTTTGAACAGTGGAATGTCAACGTTGTTGGTCATCAAGGCCGAAGATTTAAAGCAGACTATCTACGATGCCGTCAACGAGGCGAAACGGGCTTTGGAAGAAGACATCGCACTGAAGAATAGTGATATGCTTCTAACCACAAACCAAGTCCTTGAAAGACTAAAAGTTAGCAGAACAACTCTGTGGGTCTGGGTGAAGAAGAAATACATTGTTCCAATAGAAATTGGCGGCAGACAAAGATACAAGCTGTCTGACATCAACGCGATACTTGAAAGCGGTGACAAACTTTTCAAGTAAAAAGAAATTTCTTCCTTCCTACATTTTAAGTCATCTTTTAGGCTCATGGATTTCATGTCCATGGGCCTTTTTAAGTCTAAAAATCCAAAGTTGAGGTTAAGGCCATGAAGTGTTCAAAACGGGACACGATGTGTTCAAAACAGGACAAACGGTGTTCAAAACTCTTATTTAAACAAATTTAACTATTGGAGAAATGGCTGTTCGTTAACAGTTTTTAAGGATTTAGAATTTGTAAATAAAAAAGAAGAAATATCGAATATTATGGCCACTCTTACTAACAATTAAACTATCTCGACATTGCCGGTCAGATTGCCTCTCTCGTCCTTCTCTACCTTGATTTTAGCGTATGTATCATTCAGAATATCGATGATGCCGAGAGCCGTTGAACATATCGAAAGATTGATGAACATCCTCCAAACTTTTCCCTTTTCATTGACCAATCCCACCCTGATTTGGGGTCTGTCTTGCATGTCAATCACGTTTTTTGAGCCCAAGATGACGTTTAGAAATTTCTTGACATTTGTTTTGTCGTTATCGCACTCTTCCGCGACCAAACACGCCAAGAGGAATTTGGGGTCGGTTATCTTGATGAATTGTTCGCCATTCTGGATAGCTTCCAATAATGGCTTTTTTGATTTGACTTCTATCATGCTTTTTTCAAAATCATTTCAAAGGACATGCAAATATACAAAAATCCGATTAGGACATCCGAAAAAAAAGAGTAATTTTGCATGTAAAAGCAACATAAATCGGTTATTAGATGAAGACAGTTGAATATTCTTTTGGTAGATTGTGCTTCAAGGCTGATATAATTGAACCCTTGAATGATAATGATGAGTTTATTGTGCATACTCCGGATGGAAGTTTTCGGATGACAAAAGCAGACTTCTATAAAGTTTTTTCAAATGTACCTAAAACGAAAAGTTATCAAGAGGGGAGAATTTATTCCTGCAAATATCCACCACAGCGAGCAATGCAATTCCTAATGGAATCGGCTTCAGATAATAAGAGAGAGTATATAAGAACTTATATAGACTTGATTGGTGACGAAATCCGGGAGAAGATAAAAGAGATTGGCTTATTGTGGCACAACTCAGAACACAATCCTCATATCGACGATGACATAATTAATCATTGGGAAGGAATAATAGAAGCTTGGATTAAAGATGAAAAAATGCCTCTCATAGTCCGAAAGGACACAAGTAGAAAAGGACAGTCTTTTATCCATCCCCATGGCAGGGAAATAATTATTTCAGATAATACGTTCGCTATTTGGGTTTATGGAAGAGTTTTAAAAGGAGAAAAATATTCTCTATCTCAATTGAGGGATATGTTAAGTCAGAATGAGATACCAATGGTTTTTATGCAAACTGCGGTAATAAAAGAAAAGGGGAAATATACTAAGCCATTGGGGAATTTCTCATTACCTGAATGGAAATTATGTCATATCGAACCGATAGGATTTAATACCAATAAGAGTTTGGAAGAAATTGATATTAATGATATAAAAGAACATTTTTGGAAGTACGCAAATCCGAAGAATATGTTTGTTCTTCCAAAGGAGATTGGTGATTTAGGAGAAATACCCATTTTTATTGAGGAACAGAAACACCAGTAAAATCCAATTTATCAAGCCGGATGGAGAAAATCAGATGCACCATTGACCACATCACCTACCAGAACCAGGAGAACGGCTATTCCGTCCTTCAGGCTTCCGTCAAGGGTTATCGCGACAAGCAGACCCTTGTAGGGACGTTCCATGAGGTGACGGTAGGAGCCTGTCTCGTTGTCGAGGGTGAGTGGAAGGTGGACAAACGCTATGGTAGGCAGTTCGCCGCCCAGTCATGGGAAGAAGAACTGCCGGCCACCATCGTCGGCATCGAGAAATACCTTGGCAGCGGCCTGGTCAAGGGCATCGGCCCGAAGTTTGCCAAGCTCATCGTCTCACATTTCGGTCTGGAGACTTTCGAGGTGATTGAGAAAGACATAGACCGATTGCTTGAAGTCCCGGGTATAGGGAAGACACGTGTCGCTTTGATCCGAACCAGTTGGGAGAAACAGAAGGACGTGAAGGACATCATGGTATTCCTCCAGGGGCATGGCGTCAGCTCCACTTTCGCTGCCAAGATCTATAAAAAATACGGCAAGGAGAGCATAGAAAAAGTCAGTGACAATCCCTATTGCCTGGCCGATGACATTTGGGGCATTGGCTTCAAGACAGCCGACTCCATTGCAAAGAACTTGGGCTACACCAACAACGACCCGCGCCGATGCCGGAGCGGAATCCTCTATACCCTTGGCAAACTCTCTGAGGAAGGCCACGTCTATGCGGAGAGGGAACAGCTGCTGAAGACGGCGAAGGAATTGCTGCAGGCCGACGAGGAACCCATCACCGCCACGCTCGACCAGATGATTGAGAAAGAGGACCTGGTCATCGACGAGGACGCCATCTTCCTGCCGCCCTTCTACTATGCAGAGTGTGGTGTGGCCAACAAACTCAAACGGTTGATTGATACTTCCTCTAAAGACCTCTTTGAGGAAGACGTGAACATCGAGAAGATTGTCCGACGAACGGGCATCCATTACGATGACGTCCAGGTGGCCGCCATCAAGCAAGCCGTTCAGTCCAAGGTCATGGTACTGACAGGAGGGCCTGGCACGGGTAAGACCACCACGACCATCGGCATCATCGCTGCCTTGCAGTCCATGGGTCTGCGCATCCTCCTTGCCGCCCCAACGGGAAGAGCCGCCAAGCGAATGAGCGAGGCGACCGGCAAGGAGGCGAAGACCATCCACCGCCTCCTTGAATACAATCCTGCCGAAGGCTATGGCCGTAATGATGAGAACCCCTTGGATGGCGGTGCGCTCATTGTTGATGAGTGCTCCATGATAGATGTCATCCTGATGAACTCCCTGCTGAAGGCCATTCCCATCGACATGCGCCTGATACTTGTAGGTGACATCGATCAATTGCCCAGCGTCGGAGCCGGAAACGTTCTCCGCGACATCATCGACTCAGAGCACATCCCTGTGGTGCGTCTCACCCGCATCTTTCGCCAGGCAATGAGTAGCCGTATCATCACCAATGCCCACAGAATCAACCAGGGCTTGTTTCCAGACATCAGCAATGGAAAGAACACCGACTTCTTCTTCATTCAGAAGGAAGACCCGAGTCTGGCCGCTGCCGAGATAGTCAACATCGTGAAGAATCGCATCCCCAAGGCATACCACATCAGCACCAACGACATCCAGGTGCTCACCCCCATGCAGCGCAGCGTGGTCGGAGCCGCCAACCTGAATGTCATCCTTCAGGAAGCCATCAATCCCAAGGGAGAGTCGCTCAGCCGGGGAGGATTCAAGTACCGCCAGGGCGACCGGGTGATGCAGATACGAAACAACTACGACAAGGATGTTTTCAATGGAGATGTTGGCTATATAGAGAGTGTCAATATGGATGACCGTTCCCTAACAGTCCGCTTCGAGGAAAAGCATGTGGAATACGAGGACTCAGAACTTGACGAGCTGACCTTGGCCTACGCCACGACCATCCACAAGTCGCAAGGCTCTGAATATCCCGTGGTGGTCATCCCCTTGCTGATGACCCATTTCGTGATGCTTCAGAGAAACCTCGTTTATACTGGTATCACAAGGGCCAAGAAAATCTGCATCATAGTTGGCACTACCAAGGCACTGGCCTATTCCATCCACAACATGGTTGTGCAGAAGCGGAATACGAGGTTGAAGGAAAGACTATCAACATAGAAGATGAAAAACAATTACCAAGTTATCACATTATCTACAATATTTTGCTGCTCGCTTGCCGTGCGGCGCAAATAGATACGTGTGGTCTCGATGCTCTCATGCCCCATCAGGTCGGCAAGCAGGGCTATGTCGTTGAACTTTTCAAGGAAATTTTTGGCATAGCGATGACGGAACGAATGGGGAAAGACAACTTTTGGATTGAGACCATACTTCACGGCATAGTTTTTTAATTGCTGAGCGATACCCCGTGTGGTTATCCGTTCTCCAAAGCGATTGAGAAATAGATAGCCACTATCCCTCATGGTGGTGTTTAGCCACACGAGGGTTTCCTCTCTCAACTTCTTTGGGATGAATAGACGGCGAACTTTGCCACCTTTTGTGTAGATGTCGTAATAGCCCACGTTGACGTGCTCCACCTTCAGCTGAACCAGTTCGCTTACTCTGGCACCAGTAGCGGCAAGAAAGCGAACCACGAAGTACCAAACCAAGTTGCTTTCCTTCTTCAACTTATTCTTCAGGAATGTGTAGTCGGCATTGCTGATGACATTCTCCAGATAGGTGCGCTGCTGCACCTTCACTGATTTCAGGCGCAAACGTGGCTTGTGCAAATATTCCAGATATTTGTTCAATGCCTGGATCCGCAGATTGACAGTCTTCGGCTTGAACGTTTCAATGAGATACGCTTTGTAAAGCAGCAGGTTCTTCTTCGTCAATCCCTTGTACTTGGAATTGAAGTCATTTACAGCATAGACGTATGCTGAGACGGTGTTCTTCGCCATATTGGAATGGACCAGATACTCTTTGAATTTTTCAACCATGATATGTATAGAATGATTATTGTTGGGTAATATCCACAATATATCATGTTGCATACCATGGACTCTCTATTGGCAGAAAGATTTGCGGGAGGGCATTCAAGAAATATTTCCTTGTATGGCCTCCCGCATTTTCCATGATGACGATAATGCGTATTATAGGAACATACCGTCTATAGTTTTATTTTTATCAATCTCCATGTGAACCCCGGTAAAGTTTTAAGGCTGTCTCATAAGCTTTATCGTATGGAAGGCCAATCTCTTTGAGTAAATTGGGCATGGTACGAGCAAAGCTCACATAGTAATAAGCCAGGAACTGATAGCCTCCAAACTCTTTATCTGGAAATGAGTTGATGGAATATTTTCCTTTGGGATTGATGCCTGACAAACCAGCAGTTGCAATTTCCATGGCAACTTTCTGAACCTCTTGAAAAGACATTTTATCGAAGGTTTCCATTGCCCCCAGCATATACATAGCCATCATCTTTGTTTCTGTCTCATCAGCACCGTCTTGGTGTTCAAGGGCGAACTTGGCGTTTTCAACGTCAACATCCTCATCCGAAAGAGAACCATCGTCAATGATGCCAAAGGCTTGTGCATACTCTTTCTCGTCCTTAAGCTCGATCAAATCCTCCATATGGAGAGCTTCCACAAAATACTCCAGCATTTCATATTCATCTCCGTCCTCGTAGGTTCTCAGGTAAGCCTTGAATTCGTCATACAAATCCTTGGCCAAATCCAACTCAAACTTTGTTGGATGATAGTTCTTGATAAGCTCGATGCCATACATTTCCTTGAAATGCAAACTCGTTACCATATTCATCACCTTGTTGGCTCTGGCTATTTCAGGAGGGAAATATCCATCCTTGAAGGCTTTCTGAGCAGTGTTGATGTTGTCAACCTCTGTATGAAACAGTGAAATCAACTGAAGGGGACGCACCTGTTTGTAATTGGAAAAAATGAGATGTTCAACAAACAAATCAAGTGGACAGTTCATCAGCTGGTAGTTCAAGCTATCAGCCAACTTGTTCA
>Ga0256407_10001380_pt1 | contig 51732 bp, 54 predicted proteins | sample RumenRJG_04DNA_FD_193489 | JGI IMG/M metagenome (GOLD analysis project Ga0256407, IMG submission 193489) | Bovine rumen microbial communities from Lethbridge, Alberta, Canada - RJG_04 | ecosystem: Host-associated > Mammals > Digestive system > Stomach > Rumen | place: Canada: Alberta... | reverse complement strand
AAAATTAGCCTTTTCAAAGAGAACATTTATATTGTTTTTGTCGAGTGCGAAACTCCTGGAAACATAGGTTTTCTTGCAAGAACAATGGCCAACTTTGGATTGAAGAATTTGGTTTTAATCAATCCTCCGACATTAACAAACGAAGCATACTATCAGGCAACACACGGAAAATACATTGTTGAAAATGCAAAGATTTATCCGAGCCTGGATGACTTTTATCAGTCACAAAGAATTGATTTTAAAGTCGCTTCAACCGGAATGGCCGGGGGAAGTTATAATCTATCAAGAATCCCCATAAGGCCGGAAGAGCTTGGAAAATCAATGAACGTTTCAAATAAGATAGCAATACTATTTGGAAGGGAAGGTGATGGGCTTTCAAATAAGGAAATTGGAGATTGTGACATTTGCGTATCAATTCCAACCGACCCCACTTATCCCATCATGAACATATCCCATGCAGCGGCAATCATATTCTATGAACTGTTTAAAAACAAGCATGATTATGGAGTTGAAGGCCTTAACGAAAGCGGAGATTTGGAAAAGAAATATCTGGTAAAGGACATGGAAGAGCTGATTGACTGCTTGGACATCCCGGACCATAAGAAAAGGAATGGACTTAAAACATTCAACAACATTGTTTCAAGGGCATTCATTACAGGACGAGAAATACATACCCTTAAAGGGATATTAAGACGATTGAAAAACAAGATTGGTGAACAATGAGACGACCTAGATTTGCAGACATTAGCATATTCACTCTCAAATATATCTTCAACTGGAGATTTTGGATAGCTGAGATTACCAAAAAATCAAAGACTTACAAAAAAGTCATTGATAAAATGCTGTTTGAAGATGATGAAATCGTTGTTATACCAAACACTATCAACATTAATCAGAAAATAGAGTCTGAAGGTTCCGAATTCCTGCCTACTGACGTGATTAAGGAGGTCATTAAACGCTGCGACGATATTGTCATCATGAATTCCTGCCTGTGCAGATCATCCAACAACTGCAAAGACTATCCTCAGGACATCGGCTGCATTTTCCTCGGACCAACAACCCGAAAGATACCAAGGCACATCGGCCACACCGCCACAGTCGAAGAGGCATTGGCCCATGTCGATGAGGCAGATGCCGCAGGTTTGAGCCATATCATAGGCAGAAATAAGATTGATACTGTCTGGATGAACGTTCATCCGGGAAAAGGGTTGCTGACAATTTGTCATTGCTGCCCTTGCTGCTGTCTGTGGAAAGTCTATCCTAATTTGGATTCAGACATCAGCGGCAAATTGGAAAAGCTTGACGGCGTCGAGGTAACGCTTCATGAGGACAAATGCAGATTATGCAAGAAATGTTTGGATGAAGTTTGCATGTTCCAGGCAATAAGCCTGAAAGATGATAAGATATCAATTGATTATGATATCTGTAAAGGTTGCGGCCTCTGTACAAATGTATGCAAATTTGGAGCCATTACAATCGACTACACCGATGAAACAATTGACAATGTTGTCAATAGAATGGATAACTTACTTGAAATAAGAGAATAATATTTATTGAATTACTTGTGTGAAAATATGGCAATTTTAAGCGATAAGACTATAAAAGAATATTTAAAAGAAGGTAAAATTGGATTCGAACCCCTTCAAGATGAAAAACAGATACAGCCATCTTCTGTTGATATGAGATTAGGGGATGAATTTAAAGTATTCAAGGTGATTAGAAAACCTTATATCGATCCCGAAGATGAAGAGGATATTGCATCCTATATGGAATCAATGATTGTGCCTGAAGGCGAAGCATTCATAATTCATCCGAACGAATTTGCCCTTGCCACCACATTGGAGTACGTTAAAGTGCCTGATGACCTTGTTGCAAGAGTGGAAGGCCGTTCAAGCATGGGCAGATTGGGTGTTACAATGCATGTAACTGCAGGCTTCATTGACCCTGGATTTGAAGGGAAAATCACCCTGGAGATATCCAACATCGGTGCCATGCCGGTAGCGTTATACCCTGGCCAAAGGGTATGCCAGATCGTTTTTGAAACAATGACAACACCTTCCGAATTGCCTTATGGACACCCGGAAAGAAATAGTAAATACATGGGCCAGACACGCCCTGAAAGCAGTAGAATTAAACAAGATTACGAATTGAAAAAATAATAGGAGTTAATATTTATGAATCATGATAAAATGTCCAACGTCAGTGCAAAAAGAGGATTTTTATGGCCGTCTTTTGAAATATATTCAGGAGTGTCCGGATTTACCGATTACGGACCCCTTGGAGCAAGCCTAAAGAACAACATCATGCAAAAATGGAGAAGGCAATACGTTTCAGGAGAGGGATTTTATGAAATCGAAGGACCTACCGTAATGCCAAAAGAAGTTTTAAAGGCATCAGGACACGTCGATAACTTCACCGATCCGATGTGCAAATGTGAAGAATGTGGAGAAGTGTTCAGAGCAGACCACATCATTGAAGAGGTAATCGGTGAAGATGTGGAAAGCCTTGAAAATGAGGAGCTTGACCAAATCGTAGCTGACAATAACATAGTCTGTCCTGAGTGCGGAGGCAAATTGTCCAACATCTGGAATTATAATCTGATGTTTAAAACCGAAATCGGTGCCAAAGGGGACAAAGTAGGTTACATGAGACCTGAAACAGCACAGGGAATTTTCATCTTATTCAAACGTCTGGAAAGATTTTTCAGAGGAAAATTGCCATTCGGTGCAGTGCAGCTTGGAAAAGCATACAGAAATGAAATTTCACCAAGACAAGGAGTAATAAGGCTCAGGGAATTCACACAGGCAGAGGCTGAAATCTTTTTAAATCCTAAAGACAAGACCCATCCTAAATTCTCACAGATTGAAGATGTGGTTCTGCGCCTTAATTCACAGGAAGTGCAGGAAAAGAATCTGGAGCCTTTGGAAATAACCGCAAAAGAAGCATTGGATAAAGGAATTGTTGCCAATGAAATGTTGATTTACCAATTATACCTGGCACGCAAATTCCTGACTGAAATCGGAATTCCGGAAGACGTGTTAAGATTCAGACAACACCTGAAAGGAGAAATGGCTCACTATGCGCTTGACTGCTGGGACGTTGAAGTCCTGACCGACAAATACGGTTGGGTTGAAATCATCGGAATTGCAGATAGGGGAGATTATGACCTCTCTTCACACTCAGAATTCAGTAATGATGAATTGAACGTATTTGTGGAATATGATGAACCTAAAAAAGTCCAAAAAACCATTGTTAAACCTAACTTATCCAAATTTGGACCGATATTTAAAGGAGATTCACCAAAAGTCAAACAGGCAATTGAAGAGGCAGATGTGGACGAAATCAGAAAAGCCCTTGAAAATGACGGCAAGTTCACCGTGGAATTGGATAAGGTCTATGAGGTTACAGAAGACCTGCTTATCTTTGAGGACGTTGAAGAGGAGATAACCGGAGAAAAAATCGTTCCCCACGTTATCGAACCGTCATTCGGTATTGACCGTATAACCTATTCAGTCTTATTGCATTCATTTACCGAAACTGATGAAAAGGATTACTTCCAATTTGACAAGTCAGTGGCTCCGGTACAATTGGGAATATTCCCTCTTGTAAACAAGGAAGGTCCCCGTGAAATAGCTCAGGAATTAACAGAAACCTTAAGGATGGCTGGTTTCACTGTTGAATATGATGCTACCGGAACAATTGGTAAAAGATACGCAAGAGCTGATGAAATTGGAGTTCCTCTTGCAGTCACAGTAGATTTTGATACCTTAGAAGACAATCAGGTTACTGTAAGGGACAGAGACAGTGAAGCTCAGGAAAGAATACCTATTGCCGATTTAAAGGATTACCTTGAAAAATATTATAAATGAGTTCACACTCATTTATTTTTCTTTTTAAAGTTTTTAAACAGATTATTTGCCCATTCAATGGCATCGCCATTTCTGGAAGTCACCAGTCTGTTTTGATCAAAATGCCCGTTTTCCTTAAACAATCCGAAAATCATCATCTTATCTGTGACAATCAAAAGGAAATTGTTTTTTAATTTGAATGATGAGAGGTATTTTGATTCTGATTTTTCCTCATAAATTTCAAATATCTCATGAGAAACCATCATTTCAACATGTTTGCCTTTATTTACCAAGTAATTTAATTGCTTGTTGAAATCAAGGTGGTAAAACGGCAGTATACAACGCACATCATTTGCATCAACCAATGCGTCCTCTATGAAATTATAAATCTTATATGCATCAATGCCGCCGGATTCCAGCAGGTCTGAATTGCAAAGCATATGCAATTCGCCAACAGATTTCTTAGGAATCATATGAACCACATGGCCTTCAATTATGTTGAAAAACCTGCTTAGCAAATTTACAACATCCTTAAGTTCCAAAATGTGCTTCATTATCACCCTTAAAGAGTTGGAGAGATAATATTTGTTAGATTCACGATATACAAAATCTTTAAGCTCCAATCCATGGATTGTACTTGAAATAGAGCTGTAGCTTAGTCTGGTCAGATCTGCCAAATTTTTCATGTTCTGAGGTTTTTCAAACAATGCAGCCAATATCCTTAATCTTATAATGGAATTTGCTGCGAATTTAACGTCTTCGGACACAAAATCATAGTTTTTCAAATAGTTTTTATTTTCATTCACGATAATCACCTATGCAGTATTACTTACAACACTATTTTTATTACTAAAGAATATAAAATCTCTTTAAGTGAACAAAAATGAAATATCGCACTTGATAAAACTTTAATAATGAAAAGAATTTTAGATATTTTTTTAAATTATGAAAAATATAATATAATTAGATAAAAATTAACATAGGGATAAAAATGATAGATACACATATGCATGCCGATGCAAGAAGCGGAGAGGACTTTAGGGAAATGTACCTGGCAGGAATAGACTGCGCAATAACCTGCAGCTATTACCCATACAAGATACCAGCAGACATCGTGCTATTAAACCATTTGAATAGAATTCTTGAATTGGATACAAAAAGAGCTGCAGAATACGGACTTGAGTTGAAGGTTGCCTTGGGAATACACCCCACAAATTCCTATGTCAATCCTGAAAAAATCTTTGAACAGCTATACAAATGGATTGAATCAAAGCAAATAATCGCCATCGGAGAAATCGGCCTTGAGGATTTGACAGATTATGAAATGGACATATTTAAAAGGCAGCTGGACATAGCAAATGAAACCAAATCAAAAGTAATTGTCCACACACCAAGAAAAAACAAAGCAGAAGTGCTGAAAGTAATTTTAGACATTCTTCCACAACACATCGACGAAAGTCAGGCCGTAATTGATCACATCAATCCACAGGTCATCGGCGATGCCATTGACAGCAAATGCATGTTGGGCCTGACTGTGCAGCCCCAAAAGATGGACAAATTCGAGGCAATTTCCATTTTAGATGACTACGGCTTTGACAGGTTCCTGTTGAACAGTGACATAAGCAACAAAGCCTCAGATCCGCTTTCCGTTCCAAAAACCGTTCGCGAACTTGAAAGGCAAGGCTATAAAAAAAGTGAAATCGAAAAAGTTTCAAGAAAAAATGCCAAAGAATTCTTCAGGATATAAATGAACATCATCAAAAACCTTCCCATACCAATATCAGGATTAATTCTTGCAACGCTATCACTGGGCAATCTGCTTCAGGACATCCATCCCTATTTCAGATATGCCTTTGGAACAATAGGAAGCATTATTTTAATTTTAATGATATTGAAAATCGTTATCTATCCCCAAAGCATCAGGGAAGACTTTAAAAATCCCATCATTGTCAGCAGTTCCGGTACATTTTCGATGAGTTTGATGATTCTATCTACATATCTCATACCATTTATGCCAAGTATTGCATATGCTATTTGGATTATTGGAATTGCCCTTCACATTTTGCTGGTAATCTACTTTACCTATCATTTCGTCATACGTAAATTTGATATTTCAACAGTCTATCCAAGCTACTGGATAGTCTATGTTGGAATAACCATGGGTGCCATAACCGCACACTTTCACGGCCTTCAGGAAATAGACTTCATATTCTTCATTATCGGATTTATAGGCATGCTGGTAACTCTTCCTCTAGTAGCATATAGGGAATTCATCTATAAGCAGATTCCAGACCCGAACAAACCATTGACATGCATATTTACAGCATTGTTCAGCATACTGATTTTTGGATATCTCAATTCGGCCCAAAACATTTCAAGCGAATTCGTTTTCGCCCTATATGCAATAGCCTGCCTATTCTACATATTCTCATTTTATAAACTCATAAGCTATAGGAACCTGAAGTTCTATCCGAGCTTTTCAGCATTCACATTTCCATTCGTGATAAGTGCGCTTGCCACAAAAGGAATCATAGGAAAAATAAGTCCAAATATAATTCTAAATGACATTCTGATATTCGAAACAATTATAGCAACGGTTCTGGTGGTTTATGTGCTGATTAAATATGCAAAATTTTTAAAAAAAAATAGTTAGAAAGTAGAGATTGCTCTACTTATCCCTTATTAAGCACTTGAACTTTTTTAGGAGATATGATAATTAAATTTTTATCTTCAGTGCGTGCAAGCAATAACGCTTGAGCACCATAATTTAATCTCATCTGATTAATTTTATCTGCAGCCAATTTAAAGTTAAGAGCACTTTCCCTTTCCAAAAAGGATAAATCCACAATAACAGGATTTTTCTCGCCAAGAACCTGGTCTACAACATAGTTAATGTCATCGATTGATTTTGGCCTGATTAATACGATTTCATAATATGACTGTTCCGGAACAATCACAACATCATCATAATCCTCATAGACAGGAGTCGGCCTTGGATGAGGAGATACAGGCTCTTGCTGTGGTTTAGGAGTTGGCCTATATTGTTGTTGAGGGTGTCCTTGCTGTGCATTAGAATCTTCTTTTGGCTTTAAAACATCACGAATTGAATCAACAATATTTAACAATTCATTTTTAACATTATTCTCGCCTGAATCGGTTTCTTCAAATCCCAAACTTCTTTTCAAATCATCTGTGAAACTCATTTAAACTACTCCTCTAAATATTCAAAAATGGCATCCAACAATTTAGAAGCCCCATTATTGTAAACATCATCTGCAGGCAAGTTGTATTTATCCTCAAAGTATTCCAAAGTCATGTCAGAACTAGCATTTTTAAGATTGACTGACAGACCAACAACTTTTGTTGGCTCCACTGCTTCAATAGCTCTGATTTCTTCTTCAATTCCTTTAGGTTCCCTGTAAGGATGATTAGGCCTGTGTCCTACAATAACCGCATCAGGAGCAGCCCCAATCAGGATAGCTGCAGACAATCCCCTTGGATGAGGATTTCCATTTTCGGTCAGGCTGGATTGGCCTTCAATAAAAATGATATCAGGTTTTTTAGTTTCTTCAACATATTTAATAGAGCATAACACTGCTGATGGCACGTCCATAGCAGACAGGCTTCCTGCTCTAAAGTTAAAATCAGTAGGTTCTTCCAATCCCATTTCATCTGTGGAAATAATTGCAGGGGTCAATCCCCTTTCCTTACTTGCTATACCAAGCATTTTTGTAGTTGTCCTTTTTCCGCATTCCTGTGATGTTCCTCCAACAAAAATTACCGGCGCTTTAGGAGTATAGGATATCTTAGGTAAAACTTCGCATGATTTAGTCGGGGCAATACCGGCAATTTTTTCAACAACATCAAGTCTAGGACCTATTTCTTTAATAACAAGATTTTTTGAATCAGCAAATTTCTTCAAAGATAAGTTTTCACTAATGGATAATGATCTGAAGGAAGTAATGACATTCAATCCTGCATCGATTGCCTGAACGGCATACTTTAATGCTGAACCTTCAGCACCTATAGGCAACATTATAACAAGTGATTTGGCGTCAGGAGCTCCCTTTAAACATTCCTCCAAACTGCCTGATACTGTTTTGCCACAGAATTGTTTTCCTTGCTTTTTAACATTGTCATCAATATATCCTACGGTCTCAATACCTTCGAGATTGGAGAATTTCTCTCCTCCACCTCCGCAACCAACGACAATGAACGGATTTAAATCCTGAATATCTTTTACTGATTTTACTGAATACAAAAACTTCACCCCTATCCTATAATTTATAACTTATAACTAATCACACAATTTATCATCATAATTTTTGATAAAATTTTTAAAAAAATGTTATTACTATTAATTATAATTTTTTTCATTAATAAAGTATAATGTTTTTTAAGTGAAAATTACATATATTATATTAATCATTAAAAAATTTTTGGGAGAGCATTAACATGAGAAAACCTTATGTTATACTAATTGGAAGTGCATCAGGGATTGGAAAATCAACCATTGCAGCAGAACTTGCAAAATCATTGAATATCAAGCATTTGATTGAAAGTGACTTCATAAGAGCAGTGGTCAGAGGGATAATTGGTAAAGAATATGCGCCAGCCCTACACAGCTCATCCTATGATGCATATAAAAGCATTAGAAATAAAAGCAGATACACAAGTTATGATGATTTGGTGGCTGCCGGTTTTGATGACCATGCATCATATGTCATTCCGGCATTGGAAAAAGTCATCCAAAGGGCAATCACCGATTTCGACGACATCATCATTGAAGGGGTTCACCTGGTTCCTGGACTGATTGACATTGAGCAGTTTAAAGAGTATGCAAACATCTACTTTTTCGTCCTGAGTTCCGATGAGGAATCCCACAAGGAACGATTTGTAAAAAGGGCGGTTCAAATACACAGAGGAGGAAAACAGCTGGATTTCTTTAGGGAAAACAGAATAATCCATGACCATCTGTTAAAGCAAGCACAGGAATATGATGTCAACATAATCAATACAGAATCCATTGACAAAACCTTAGAAAAGATACTGTCTGTAATAAACAAATCCTGCACAACAGCAAACCTGATAAACAGTGTTGATGAGCTGGAAGACGTTATTGACATCATAATTAATCAGAACAGCGGAAGCATTGAAAAGATAACCTACAACATCAAAGGATTTAAGGAACCTCTGGTTAGAAACGTTTCCGTTTCAGACAGTGAATCTGCCGAAAAGTTTATCGAAAAGATTAATGAAGATAAAAGCAAAAAAGAATACCTGACTGAATTATACAAATTATCAGAGTATAGGAAAACCGTAATCTGCGCTTCCAATCAAGAAAAACTAGATAAAATTATTAAGGAATTAACTGATAAAGGATATGTCTTAAATGAATGATGAAACAATTAACGAAATGATTATTAAATGTCCCGCATGTGCTAAAAACGGCGTTGCAAAATCCATCATGAAGGAAATAGAAATCCCTCACTTCGGCAAAGTAATGGAAACAACAATCCAATGCCCTGCATGTGGATTTAAGCACTCTGACATTATTGCACTTGAACAGAATGAACCTGCAAAATATGTTCTTGAAATTAATAAGAGCACATTGTCTGTAAGAGTGGTAAGGTCACAGTCCGCCACAGTCATTATACCTGAAATCGGCGTTAAGGTGGAGCCTGGTCCAAAATCTGAAGGTTATGTGACCAATGTTGAAGGAGTCCTTACCCGTTTCGAAAGCGCTGTAAAAAAAGCATTGAACCTGTTTGATGATGAAGAATCACAAATTAACGGAAAAAAAGCATTGGATAGCATTCAAGAGCTGATAAACGGAAATGGCACAGCAACTCTGATTATCCTTGATCCATTCGGACAAAGTAATGTCGTGAGTGAAAAGGTAGAGATTTTAGAAATTCCCGAAGAGGAATTGCGTGAATTAAAAACAGGTTTTAGTCATATTGAAGAAAATTAAAAAGAAGAAGTTTATTCTTCTTCGTCTTCTTCATTTATTGAAAAGCTTGCGAAGGTATCTTCTTCAGCAACATCTTTTAATTTTAAAGTTCTTTGAACATCCATAGCTAATGCATTACAATCTGCTTTGATAGCTTCTAAATGTAATAAAATTCTTTCTTTTTCTTGATTGATTCTTTCAATGTTGGTGTATGGGTAAATTGATTCTTTAAGCATTTCGTATTCAATGGTAGTGTATGGATATTCGTTTAATTGTTTACATACGTTTTTTAACACTTCGCCTAAGAAAATGTTCATTTCAACTTTAACCCTTTCACGAATCATCTTGTCATCATCAAGATTTTCTTTCATCAAACGTACAACTTCAGCTTTAGCGAAAGGTAATTTTTCGTCGTCTTCTTCGACAATTTCTTCGAAGTTTTCTTCTTCAGCCATAATTACACCTCTTTTGATTAATTAATAATATTGAGTTAACTGCTAACTTTTCAAAAAAGTTATAATTACATCAATATCTAATTAAACATTTATTGGAAGTTTTATATAAAGGTTTTGATTATTTTAAAGAAACGGACGATTATTCAGCCGTTTTTTTCAGGAACATATAAAATAATTAATCGTGAAATCAATAATTTTAATACATGAAAAATTTTGAAAAACCGTTTGCAAAAAAATAAAAATAGTAGCACAAGTGCTACTTTAATTTAGTTTTTCTTTGAAATACCATTTCCTAAAAATGCAAGTGAAAATATTGCAAACATCAACATCAAAATCGGATTGGCAGTAGGATGCATCTCAAGAACACTTTGCACTCCATCATTGGAATTATCCTGTGCATCAGGCCCATTTGATGGTTCTTCTGTTACATTGACAATGACATAATCCTCATTATTGGATTTGTCATAATCAAATGTGTCGCTGGTCACTTTGACTGTGTTTTTGATAATGCCTGTTCCTGTTGCGACAACCCTGATAATCAGTTTTGCTGATTCACCATAACCAAGACTTTTGATGGTCCACATGTTTGAATGTGTGTTGAACTTGCCTTTTGTGGCTTTGAATGATTTCAATTTTAATAAATCATCCAATATTTCACTTACCTTTATATTTCGTGAGGTATCCGGACCGTTGTTAACCACTTCAATGACATACTCAATCACATCACCGACACGGTAATGATATTTGGAGGCAATTTTAGTGATTGACAGGTCACTTGCCGGAGCCACATGAATTGACTCACGTGCATGATTGTTGGATTTATCAAGATCAAGCTCATATGCCCAAACATCAGCAGCATTGTTTAAATCGCCGGTTGAAGTTACCTTACAGACGATTACAAGTGATTTTGACTCGCCAACATTCAAACTTCCAATTTTCCAAATGTTGTTTGAATAGTCCCCATTTGAACTGATGAATTTCAAACCGCTCGGAAGAACATCACGAACAACGACATTATGGGCCACATTCGGACCGTTGTTGGAAACGATTAATGTCCATCTGACAACATCTCCAAATTTCGGATAATTATTATCCGCAAACTTCTCGATTGCCACATCCGCAATAGGCCTTACGTCAATCATGTCCTCTGCATAATTGTTTTTCATGTTCCAGTCATATTCACGGGAAGTGACTTCGACATCATTTATGATTTCACCCAATTTATCTGAAATTGTAGTTATATTGAGATAAACCACGTCCCCGACATTCAATGAGCCAATAGTCCAAACGCCATTATCATAAATTCCTCTGCTTGACTTATATCCGTCAAATATTAATCCTTCAGGCAGAATATCATCTAAAGACACTCCAGTCGCATCGTCCGGACCATTATTTTTGACGCTGATCATCCATTTAACGTTTTCACCGAACATAGGATTAGTGTTGTTGGTTTTGATTGTTGCCTGCAGGTCAACCGCCAATGGGACATTTATGCTTTCGTTATCCCTGTTGTTGCTTTCATTGTAGTCATATTCATTGGCATGGATTGTCGCCAGGTTCATGATTTTGCCAGTTCTTTTAACCCTGCATATTATTTCAAGTTTTTCGACATCACCACTGTTTAAACAGCACATAGCCCAAATGCCATTATCATAAAATCCTTTTGTTGCATTATAGCTGACCAATATCATACCATCAGGCAATCTGTCTTCAACATAAACATCTGTTGCCTTATCAGGCCCGTTATTTGAAATGACCAATGTCCATTTTACCAAATCATTGTAATATGGAGAGGAATTGTTTACCAGTTTGATGACGGATACGTCTGCAGCCGGTTCAACATCAATTGTTTCATTGTCAAAGTTGTTGTCCAAATCATAGTCATATTCACTGGCATTGACGCTGACATTATTCTCAATCAGACCTGTTGCGTTAACCCTGCATTCCATATTCAATGTAAATGATTTATCAATGCCCAATTCGTCAATAATGAGCACTCCAACCACAGGATCATATTTCATTGCGCTATCATCACTTATCCAAATAAGCGAATCCGGAAGCAAATCGCTTATTGTCACATTATGGGCAACATCAGGGCCATTGTTTATGACCTCAATTGTCCAGGTTATTATGTCATTGAATTTGGGATTTGATTCAGTGACGGATTTTGTAACAGACAAATCACACGCCGAATTGACATATATTGCTTCGTCATCCTCATTGTTTGTCAAATTAAAGTCATAATTGTCAGATGTGACATTTACATAGTTTGTAAAGTTTCCGGTGCTGTCCACAAATGTGATTATTTCAACGGTTACAGTTTCACCGACTTCCATCAGACCGATGCTGAAAATATCATCGATGAATTCTCCTTTACTCATGACGGAATCGACATATTCAAAACCTTCAGGCAGGAAATCAACAACCCTGACATTTTCGGCAATGTCCGGACCCCTATTTGTAACTGTCAATGTCCATTTTACGAAATCGTTATAGTTCACATTGCTTGCATTGACGGTTTTGACGATATCCAAATCGCTTGCAGGATCAACAAACATCCTTTCGCTGTCATTGTTGTTTGATTCGTCATAATCGAACTCGGTTGCATTGACGCAAACAAAATTTTCAATCAATCCTGTGGCGTTGACGATGCAGCGAATCTTGAGAGTCACCTTTTCGCCCTTTTCCAGAGTTCCGACATTCCATATTCCTGAAGATGGAGAATAATCCCTGTCGCAATCGACATAAATCAAGGATTTCGGAAGCAGATCAGACATTACCACATCGTGAGCAGTGTCAGGGCCATTGTTGGATATCTCTATTGTCCAGGTTACATAGTCCCTGTAGTTTGGTGAATCATCTGAAACACTTTTAACGACGGCCAAATCGCTTGCAGGAGATACAAATATGTTCTTTTCAGCATGATTGTTATCCATATTTGTATCGAATTCATGGGAACTTACATCCGCATTATTCACTATTGTTCCTGTTGCGTTAACGACTGTAATCATGTGAAATGTGAATGTTTCACCAGCCTTCAAATCGCCAATTGCCAATACTCCTGTTTTGCGGTCATACCGGTTATTGTCAGAGGTATTTATCAGTATCAATCCTTTCGGCAAAACATCAACTACCTTAACATCGGTTGAATCATTAGGACCATGATTTGTAACTGTTATTGTCCATGTCACAGTATCTTCAAAATTCACAGTATCCCTTGAAACCGTTTTTTTAATTTCATTGTCCACTTTGGGAGTGACCTGGAAAGTTGTTGCATTTGCAATGGCCTTGTAATAGTTATCCTCATAATGCTTTGCTGAAACATAATATTTTCCAGGCTTCAAATTGTCCAAATCAACATTGATTTCACCCAGATAGCTTGTACGGCCCACTTCATTGTACACTACAGTTCCGTCTTCATGCTTGACTGTCAATAGGACAGGTATACTATATTCACGACTGTCCTGATATAGTTCTCCGGTATTTGTAGCACCATACAATGGGTATTGTCCGTCAATCACTATATTTACATCTCTAGCGGCATTGTAGATTGCATTGGACACTTCCAGATTATCAAAGTCACCGATATTGTTTCCGCCATAGAGAACAACCTTTATTTTTTCACTGTCCCCATAGTTGATATCGCTGGCTTCAATCGGCAAATGATAAACCCACGCCTGATTCTGGAACAATTCATTATTTTTTAGATTTAATTTATCACCTGACTTATCATAATAGATTGCACTACCATTTCTTGCAGTATTCAGCTTGAAGGAATTGCCTTCCACGAATACCAGTGTACTGTTGATATAAAGAGCACCTCCCAATCCGTCATCTAACTTTTTGACATCAGGAAGCGCTTCATTAGCAAGAAATATAGAATTTTTAATCTCAGTATTTTTGCCCTGAATATATATTGCCCCACCATCGACATTGGCCGTATTCAACTTGAAAGTGGAATCCTTAATCGTTATGTCTTCAGCTTTGGCATGAATTGCCCCGCCGTTTTCAGCCACATAATTGTTCTTGAAATTTGAATCATCAATCACAATATTCAATCCGTTCGCCTGAATCGCTCCGCCGTTTGGTGCACTGTTTCCATCAAAATCACAATGGGAAACTGTCAACTCCATTTGGTCATATAAAAATCCGGTTGACAGAGCGCCTCCATACTCACCGGCAGTGTTATTAATAAATGTACAATTTCTAATTTCGCCTGACCCGTGAAATGTCAATGCTCCCCCTTTATCCGCAAAATTGTTTATGAAAATACAATTGGTATAGGAGGTTCCGCTACGAATACATCCTGCGCCTCCATGGGACTTCTCAAGAATACTTATTGCACGATTATTCTTGAAAATGCAATTTGTTACCTTGCCGTTTGACCCAGGCAAGTCTAAACCGACCTGTATCGCCCCACCATATGAAGCATATTTTCCTTTTACCCAATTATCCTCAAAAATTGAGTTTTTAACTTCAGAATCTTTAGCAAACATTGCCAATGCCGCTGCCACAGAATATTCTTCAAAGTTTGGATGATATGCCGTATTTCTCCTAAACTGACAATTATCAACAATTAATCCGGCAGCCATGTTCAAATCATATTCGCTTTGAACCGCACCTCCCTCATTTGCATGATTGTCCTCAAAGATGCAGTTTTCAATATGTACATTTTTTGCAAAAATCACAATTCCAGATCCTATATTGCCCTCACCATTTATGAATTTGATATTTTTAAATACCGTTCCTGCTGCTCCCTCATATACTCTGAATGCCTGAGACAGATGTTTTCCATCCATTGTGGCCATTGAATTTGAGATTATGGTCAACGGTTTATAAATTTTAATTGGATCTCCTTTTGAATAATAATAATCTTTCAACAAAATTGTATCTCCAGGATTTGCAGCATTAATGGCATTCTGAATACTTGCATACGTATTTCCATCAGGAGTGCGCTGCTGTCCTAAAACTTCACTTGAATCTTGAGAATTCGCCTCCAAAACATCATTTTTTTGAGAATTTTCTAGTTCATTTATATCATTGGATTCCAATCCCACTTCATCTACGGTCTCATTTAATTCTGCAGCAAATGACTCTTCAACAAATAATCCGAATGCAGTGAACATTAAACAAATAACACATAGACCGAATAGGAAATTTCTTCCAACAATCATCTTTCCATTATTTTTTAACATTTTAAATCACCTAAATTGAGGACGATTCTAAATACTATTAATTAACAAAAAGCTATTAACTAGCAATTAACCTTTTTATTTCTCAGTTAAGACTTAAAAATAACAATCCAAATATTAAATTTAAGAATAACCTGCAGAAAGTAGGAAAATTATTGAATAACAACCTATCACAAATTATTTTCAAACAAATAAAATGTCCGATTACAGGTTAATTTTAATTTAATAATCAAAATCATAATTTATTAAATCAAAGCAAAATTTACCTTAAAATAAAAGATAATCTTTCTAAATCCTCAAAATACCTATTAAATGGTTTAGTATTTAAAATTAATTGTTTAAAGACTGCAAAATTGTTTTTAGAATGAAAAATAACGTTTTAAAGTCAATATTGAAATTAGTGGGAAAAATATTTTATTGATGAAATAAATATAAATATATATTTAATATCAAGGTAAAGAGACATGAAAAAACAAATAGCAATACTGATTATGGCCATACTAATATTATCTCCAGTAATACAGGATGTCAGTGCGGCAAAAACCGTTTTTATAACATCCGATAATATTATAGACCATGACAGCGACATAAAACTATTAAACTCATTAAAGAGTTATATTGAAGAATTGAGTGGGGGAGAATTACAGGTCATTGTTGACAATCAATCTCCCGCACCAGGAGAAGGATGGCGATCGATAGAAGTAACAAGTGACGTGAGTGTCGATTTAGCTGCATCGGATGCAGGAAATTATCTTCAATTGGCCAGTTCAACAGTAAATTCCGACAAACAAATAGTATTTGTCAATATAGGAAATTACGATTTAGACAATCATACAAATTTCTTAAGAAGAGCTTGGGACGATAATTATTCAAACGAATCTTTGGCAGGAATGCATGACCCTGGAACCTTCCTTAAAAATGCAGGAATCTTTTACGTTCAGCCTGCAAAAGAATTCCCAAATAATGTTCATAATGGTGTCATATCCAATTACGATGAAAACATGAACAAGCAAATCGCACAGGAAATCGTAGATATCATCAACACTCATGGAAATGATGAAAAAACATTAAGCGATGGATTGGTTACCCACAATATAATCAAACCATCAGTGATGGCAAAGGCAAGTCAGGAATTGATTAAAAGCAACGATAAAGAAATGAAAGGAACATATGGCAATTACAGTGCTCCCCAACTTTTATATCAAACCAGTTCATACCTAAATGGAAACGGATTGGACATTCCGAAATCCTACGACGAACCTGAAAACCCAATGGGAGTTTCCTTTATGGCAAAAGACACATACTCCGTTTATGACTATTTCAAAATGGGAGGAATAGTCAGGGAATACATGGATCAAAACGGAAGGGCACCGGATTCCATAGAATATGAAGGGGCACAAATCAGCTACTATGACTTAGTATACAACTTTGCAAAGATAACCCAAAGTCATACTGATGTAAACCATATGGGCTTTGAAAGCGAATATCACTTCGACAGAGTCAACGATTCAATATTACTACACATATTCCCATTCATATTGATATTGTTCGTGCTTTTCTTGGCATATTTATTATTAAAGCGTATAAGAAGATTTTAAAATAATAATGAGGTAGATTTATGAGAAAATATATTGCAGAATTAATAGGAACAATGGTTCTTGTTCTATTCGGTTGTGGAAGTGCAGCCATAGCCGGAACAATGTTGGGCACTCTCGGCATTGCATTGGCATTCGGTTTATCAATTGTAGCCATGGCATATGTTATCGGAGACATTTCAGGATGCCACATCAACCCTGCCGTTTCAATCGGTATGTGGATTGACGGAAGAATGGATTCAAAAGACTTGGTAATGTATATCATATTCCAATGTATCGGAGCAATTATCGGTATTGCACTATTGGCCGCAATCATCAACTCCGCCCCAATGCTTGGAGGATATGCAGCAACCGGACTTGGTCAAAACGGATTTGGATCCGCATCAAGTGTAGGGCTTGATGTAGTGGGAGCAATAATCGTTGAAATCATTTTAACCTTTGTATTTGTATTCACAGTTCTTGGAGTTACTAAAAAAGCAGAAAATGGTGCTGTTGCAGGTATCGTAATCGGTTTAACACTTGCATTCGTACACATTATGGGCATTCCATTAACAGGTACATCTGTAAACCCTGCACGTAGTTTGGCACCAGCTCTTTTCCTTGGTGGACAAGCCCTACAACAGGTTTGGGTATTTATTTTAGCTCCAATAGTCGGCGCAGTCATTGCAGGATTCCTATACAAAGGATTAACTTCAGAGGATTTATAATCCTCTAACCTTTTCTTTTTTTAGATTTTTTCAAATCATTTAAATTTAACATATTTTAAAAGCCATCTATTAAAATTTAAATAATATTTTAAAGAAAAATATAACATAAGGTGAATATATGAAAATTGTTGTTGCAATTGGAGGATCAATTTTACTTAAAGAATATGACAGCAAAAAATTCCAAGAATACAGCGTCATTTTAAAGGACTTATCCAAAGAACATGAATTATATGTTGTTGTAGGTGGAGGAAAACCTGCAAGAGAATACATTGGAGTAGTTCGTGATTTAGGTGCTGGAGAAGCACAATGTGACGATATTGGAATTGAAGTTACCAGAATCAATGCAAAACTGATGCTTTCAGCACTTGGAGATGCAGCTTATCAAAGAGTGCCCCACAATTTCCAGGAAGCTTTAGAATTCTCAGCTACCGGAAAAATCATTGTCATGGGCGGAACAGAACCTGCACACAGTACCGATGCAGTATCAGCAATACTTGCAGAATACATTCAGGCGGACAAGCTCATTAACTTAACATCTGTTGATGGAATGTATACCAAAGACCCTAATAAGTTTGATGATGCCGAACTTGTTCCGGAAATTACCGCCACAGACCTTCTTGAATTTTTAAGCGGCAAAGACGTTAAGGCAGGAACATATGAATTCTTCGACACAACCGCTGTTCAAATGATTAAAAGGTCAAACCTAGAAACAGTAATTACCAATGGATTTGAACCTGAAAACCTCATTAAAGCAGTCAATGGCGAAAATATAGGAACCAAAATTATCAATGAATAGGTGATTTAGTGGATAATCTTGTTGATATTGGCTTAAACCTAATGCACAAGTCTTTTAGAAAAGACCGTGTCGAAATCATCGAAGAAGCAAAAAAAGCAGGCGTTAAACAGTTCATCATCACTGGAACCAATGTTAATTCCAGCCAGATGGCTGCAGAATATGCATCCCAATACCCCGGAACTTTATTTTCAACATCAGGGGTACACCCTCATGATGCTAAAACCTGCAATGGTCATACAATGTTTGAACTTGAAAAGATAGCTAAAAAAGATTGTGTGGTTGCTATCGGTGAATGTGGACTTGACTATAACAGAAACTTTTCTCCGCAGGATTTGCAGAGAAAATGGTTTGAAGCCCAAATAGAGGTTGCCGAAAGAACAGATATGCCTTTATTCCTACATGAAAGAGAAGCCCACCAGGATTTATATGATATCCTAAAAAGGCATGACAGCGTGATTGAAAAATCGGTTGTCCACTGTTTTACAGGAACCAAGCAAGAAGCACAAAATTATATTGATTTAGGATGTTATATAGGTGTTACCGGATGGATTTGTGATATGAAAAGAGGAAGAGACCTGCAAGAGGCAGTGAGCGTTATTCCTCCTGAAAAACTAATGATAGAAACAGATGCACCATTTTTAATACCTAAAAATTTTGATGTGAAACCTAAAAAGAACAGAAATGAACCGAAATATTTGCCTCACATCCTCGAAACAATTTCCCTTTGCATGGGAATGGATGCAGAAGAGCTTGCTAATCAAGTTAATAAAAATACTAAAGAATTTTTCAAAATATAAGGAGATGATAATATGGCAGTAGACCCACATAAACATTGCCCAATTTGTGGAACCCCAATACCTTTAAATGAACTGGTATGCTCACCGGATTGTCAAAAGGTCTGGGATGCAAGACTAAGACAAAGAAAAAGATCACAAATAATATTATATGTTGTAATCGCAATATTTTTAATAATCTGGGCAGTGTTGACCTTTATGAAATAGGGATATTATGATTTTAACATCCTCAAATACATTAGAAAATAAAAAAGTTATTGATTATAAGGGATTGGTTACAGGCGAATCCCTTATCGGATCCAATATATATAAGGACATATTTTCTGGTGTTCGTGATGTTGTGGGAGGAAGAACCACAAAATATGAAGAGGAACTGGAAAAAGCCCGTGACCTTGCATTTAAAAGCATGACAGAAAAAGCTCAAAATCTGGGTGCAAATGCAATCATAGGCCTCAAGATTTCATACGATAACTTAGGCGGCACTATGGGAAACACGATACTTGTTACCGCTTATGGTACCGCAGTCAAATTTGAATAATATGAAAATTAAAGGCCATGAAGTGGATTTTAAATATATTGCAAAAGTTATAATCAGTATAGGAATAGGTACTGGCTTCGGACTTATAGTTTATGGTGTTTTCCTATACTTCCATATTGCCATTTTCGGATGGAATCTGGGACTGATTTTTGCACCTCTGGCTGCAGGATATGCTGAAACCATAGTTGCCAATAGAATTCTTGGAAAAAATTTAGGTGCAATTAGTGCATTCATCCTTTTCATTGATACTGTAATTTACAGTTTCATTTTAAAAAATGATACATTAGGAATGAATCTGATAACTGCAGGATCCATTCTTGTAATTTTACAGGCAGCATTCCCCACAGTTATAAATTACATTCTTTTAGTGGTTATTGGCGCTGTAGTATCTAATTTCTCATGGGTTTTCAAAAGAATTACAGCATTCCTGAAAAAGGGTAAAAGCCATGTCAGATGGGAGACTAAAGAAACAGAAATCCCCATTGAGTCACTGTATTATGATGAAAATGCAAGCAATGAGAGAATAAACTCATTGAACTTTTACTTTTTAACAAGCACTGATATGCAGGACAGAGATCATGAACTTCTTGGCATTTACCAAAGTGAAGTCATTATAGAAAACAAAGTCAAAATACAGCTTAAAAATGATGAAAGAGAGAAAAAACATTTATGCAACATTAAAGAAGGAAAAGACAAATGTCTAATCAAGTTAGCTAATAAGATTAAATCACATGGAGGAAACGGCATTCTAGATTTACACATCCAGTACGGATTGATTGGAAGGGGCGGAGACTGTATCCACATAACCGCCACAGGAATGGGAATTAATATAATCTTATAAAAATTAGAAATGAGGTGAAAGAATGGAAAATGAAGGAACAATCGCAATACCTATTATAGGATATATCATTGCAGTGATTTCCCCAATAATCGCTTTGATTTATGGTTCAGTATTAGTGTTTTACAAAAAGGAAACCCCACTATACCAAAAGCATGGCCGATTCATAATTTACTTCTCAATACTTATGTTTATCATAAGTTTCATTATAAGAATGGTCATAAAATGAGATATTGAAGGGAATTACCCCTCTATTTCATTTAACCTGTTTTTAAAATCTTCATTATTTTTACAATTGGCAATTGCCTCTTTCAGAATATTCTTTTCACCGTCAACATCTCCCTGATTGTGATAGATGTCAATCAGTGATTCATAAGCTTTTTGAGAATCAGGTAAAGAAAAGATAACCTGCTTATACAGCCCAATCGCTTCATCAAATCTGCCCAAATCTTTGAGATAATTTGCTTCATTCATTAAATCAGCTATACTTTTAAGTTTACCGTCACTTTTAGGTTTTATCTTGCCTTCAACATTTCTCAACTTATCAAAAATATCCTCTGCAGATTTTTTGTCAAAATTTTCTCCAACTTTTCGATTTTCACTCATATTATCACCTTAAGGAAGAATTCCAAGCATTTTCAATGCCATGTACAATACCAATACTGAAAATATAATCTTTAACTTTTTTTGAGGCACCCTGTGTGCATACTTTGCACCTAAAGAAGCCATCGGAACTGAAAAACATGCAATCAGTGCAAAGTTAATCAGACTCACATAACCGATTGAATATGGAAAAGTGCTGACTCCCCAACCCGAAACCATATATGACAGAAATCCTCCAACAGCAGTCAAGCTAATGAAAATTGATGATGTTGCAATAGCCTCTATCATTGAAAATCCTAAAAGCGCTGTCAGAATAGCTATTAAAAAGATTCCCCCACCAACACCCAAAAGGCCTGATGAAAATCCTACCAAAAGGCCAATTATTCCTGCCGTAATCCAATTAAACGGTATTTTGGCATCTTCCCTTTCCTTGTTAATGTTGATGACATTATTGACAGTTATGAACAGCAATAGAAGACCAAAAATTATTTCCAATACCCTTGAAGGAATCATTGAAGCGGCAAAACCGCCTAATGCACCGCCGATTATTCCAAAAATTCCCAATCGGATTCCAGGCTTGATAATATTATCCATTGTTCGGGTGTGCCTATATGCTCCGCTCAGAGATGTCGGGATGATAATGGCCAAGCTGGTTCCGAATGAAATCAGTATTGCCAAATCAGGTTCAACGCCAATGTATTTCAGCAAAAAATATTGCAGAGGCACGATTAGAAATCCTCCGCCTATCCCCAAAAGCCCTGATGCAAAACCCGCACAGATACCGATTAAGATTAATCCTATGAAATATTCAATTGGAAACATAAACATCATTTATTTAAAGTATTAATATTAAATTATTGTTAATGAAACTTAATAAAACTATCATAGTCGGATTAATACTTATAGTATTTGCGGGAGTCATCTTCATAACTGACGTTTTCAATCCGGTTATACGGCCCGTTACATATCAGTTTTTAATGGGATCCTCAAAAGGAAAAGACATAATATTCTTTGGCCTTTTAGGCTTGTTCCTAATACTGTCCCAAGTGATTGAAAAAGACATTGATACAACAAAGTATCTGAAAATTTCAATCGTTTTGGGCACTGTTTTATTAAGTTTAGGCATTCTTTTAGAGGTCCTTTTCAGAATGCAGATGGGCATTGGAATCAACACCGTTTTTTGCTCTATGACTAGCGGCATGAGTTCCACAAGCATATTGCATACTCACCTGTTAAAGTCCATTTTAGGAGCACTTATAACTCAAATAATGGGACCATTTATTCAAAGCAACATCAACACAGGCGTTGGCCTATATCAATATGTTCCAAGCTTCTCATTTTTAGTGGTTTTGCTGATACCAGTGTTGTTTGCAAGCATCGTACTGTCCATGCAAAAACGTCCATGGTTTACAAACTTCCTAATGGCATTCTTTTCAAGCTGCCTGTTTATCGGAATAATAGACGGGGGAATGTTTGCAACTCCGTCATATGTTGGAATCCTGGGATTATTCCTCGTTTATAGAAACGGTTTTTACCTAAACTACATTGTCGGAAAAGTTTTAAGGGATGAACAGTTGCTTGAAGAAAATGAATTAATCCAGCCTGTCTATAGAAACCGTGGATTTTCTGAAATCCGATATATATTCAATCGTTTTGGAATTTACTTTTTTGTACTATTGGTAATATTTTTAAGATTCACAATAGCCTTTGCCGGTGCAGAACCGGACTATTATACAGTGGATATTGTAAATCCAAGTGGAGACATTGATTTAGGAAACATCACTGCAAAAGTCATTGACAATGTAACCACTCCAAATAAGATCACATGTCATATTGACCCAGATTATAACGAAATGGAACTGATCAATGATTTGAAGGTGCCGCTGAACAATTCGTGCGAATATTATACCGTTACATGGAATGCATACTCTTATCTGGAATGAGATGATGAGAAAAATCTACTTAATTTTACCTATCCTTGCCGGAATAATGTTTGGGTCAAGCGGAATATTCGTAAGAACACTGACTCAAAACGGAATCGGACCTACAACCTTGCTGTTTTTGAGGTTTTCAATAGCAATTATCCCTATTTTAATAGCAATTATTGCTGCTGACAAAAATCTCTTCAAGATAGAATTGAAGGACATTCCCCTGTTTCTTGTATGTTCATTATGCATTATAGGACTTAATTTATGTTACAATCATTCCATGAACACTGTTCCGCTTTCACTGGCTGCAGTCCTATTGTCAATTGCCCCAATTTATGTGTTAATAATTGCATATTTCCTTTTTGGAGAGAAAATAACATCAAAAAAATTGATATGCATGATTCTGGCAATTTCCGGATGCGTGCTGATGACAGGAATTTTGGAAAACGACCTGGGAAACCTTCCACTATTCGGAATTCTTTCAGGCATTGGCGCAGGACTGTTCTGGGCTAGTTATTTGATAGCCTCCAAAAAGTCCATCAAGAACGGAAATCACACCTTTACAATATTATTCTATTCCATAATATTCATCTCAATAGCCTTGATTCCATTCACTGATTTTGGTGAAATTTCAGGCTTCGTTTCCATCGATCCGGTGATGACAATCATATTCCTAATCCTGCACTCAACATTTTCATTTGCACTCCCATACATATTCTCCACAATCAGCCTGAACTATATGGATTCGGGAACCTCTTCAATATTTTTATCTGGAGCCGAACCATTTGCGGCGCTGATTTTCGGATTTTTGATATATTCAGAAATCCCGACACCACTGATGTTTTGCGGATTCATATTAACCATTATTGCAATGATGATGTTAAGTAAAGATGATAGCAAAACATCATGACAGAGAGAGGTGCATTTCAACTGTAAATGCTTTAAATTAAAAAATACGCTAAAATAGTGCCATTTAATCAAATTGCATAATTTTTAATCCTAAAAAATAAAACCATTATCACTAATCATGATACGCCTCAAATGTATAAAAAATATTGACTTACTCGGAAACAATTTTCATACAGTAATTGAAAAATATTCTGTAAAATCAGGTGAAACACTTGAAACATTCAGTGAAAATGAAACCCTAAATAATGAATTAGGATATATGGAATTAAAAGATAAATATAATTTAATTTCATCAAAAAAGAATTTTTAAAAAAATCGATTTTTAAGCAGAAATTAATCATTCTTGGAAAAAAATTTCATTCAAGAAAATAATTAAAATCAGTCCAAATTACAAAAAAAGCCTAAAATTACAAAAATTTATAATATTTAAAAATAAATTTAAACATATGATTTTCAGCATTATCATACCTACCTATAATGAGGAAGAGTACCTTCCAATTCTTTTGGACAGCATTAAAGAGCAAGATTTCAGTGATTACGAGGTTATTGTAGCTGATGCCAATTCAACTGACAAAACCAGAGAAATTGCAAAAGATTACGGATGTGTTGTTGTTGATGGAGGCCTTCCGGCAGTAGGCAGAAACAATGGTGCAAAAGTTGCTAAAGGAGAGATTTTATTATTCCTGGATTCCGATTTGCAGCTCACAGAGGATTACCTCAGAAATGTTTTGTATGAATTCAGAATGGAAAAGCTTGGAATAGCCATTACCCAAATGAAACCGATGTCCAACAAGGTTGAAGACAAAATATTCCATGATTTTGCAAATTACTTTATGATAGGTGTTGAAAAAATTAAACCGCATGGTGCAGGATGTTATGGAATAATTGCCAAAAAATACCTGCATGATGAATGCGGAGGCTTTGATGAATCCCTAACCTTCGGAGAGGATACCGATTATATTGAAAGATTGGCAAAAAAAGAGCCATTTAGAGTACTTAGAAACGCTGAAATTGGCGTTTCAACCAGAAGGCTTGAAGAAGAGGGACTCACCACATTAATTCAGCAATACGGAAAAAGTACGGTAAACGACTTTTTAGGAAAAAGAACCGATGCCGATGAACTGAACTACAATTTTGATCATGGAAAAGAAAAGATAACCGCATCAGAATTATCAAGGTTTGAAAAAAGTACTGAAAGAATAAATGAAATCAAGGAAACCTATGAGGATTCTATTGGCAAAATACAAAATGTCAGATCAGGGATAAAGTCCCTACACCGCAGAAGAGAAAGAAAAGTGGTGTTTTATTGTGTTTGCGGAGAAGGAATGGGACATGCGATTAGAAGCAGCGTGATTGTTGACAGAATCAAGGACAAATATGACGTTTACATATTCTCAAGCGACAGGGCGTACGAATACCTGAATTCAAAATTCGACAATGTTTATGAAATAGGAGGATTCAATACAGTATACATCAACAATAAGGTAAATGACCTGCAAACATTTGCTGATGCCCTAAGAAGAAATCCAACAAATATAAAGGTGGGATATGAAAATCTATATAAAAAAGCAAGGCAGTTAAGGCCAGATGTAATTGTAACTGATTTTGAAATATATGCCACAATGGTTGCAAAACTAAGGGGAATCCCATTGATCAGCCTGGATAATATCCATATGATTACACAAACAAAAATTGACTATCCCAAAAGCCATCTGGGAGAAATGCTTAAGGCAAAAGGTGTAATAAAAACATATGTGATTAAACCAAAAGTACATATACTTACCAGCTTTTTCTATCCAAGAATAAAACCTAGAAAGAATGCAGTCATTTATCCGCCAATCATACGTGAAGATATTCTTAAATTAGAGCCAAAAGAAGGAAAACATGTTATTGTTTATCAAACCAGTAAGGAAAGCGTTAAGCTTGTCCGCAAACTAAAAGCTCTAAAAGACGAACAGTTCATTGTTTATGGATTCAATAAAAATAAGATTGACGGCAATTTAACATATAAAGAGTTCAATGAAGATGAATTTTACGATGATCTGGCATCATCCAAAGCAGTGATTTGCAATGGAGGATTTACATTTATTTCAGAAGCGATACACCTCAGAAAACCGATTTATTCAGTACCGGCCATTGGAAACTTTGAACAGACATTGAACGGATTTTATGTTCAAAAATTAGGTTATGGAGAATATCACGAAAAGCTAAATGCTAAAAAGGTAGATAACTTTTTAAAAAGACTTCCAAGATATCAGAAAAGGCTTGAAAAGGTTAAAAAGACAAATAATGATGGAGTCGTTCGTGAATTAATTTATAGAATTGAAAAATACTCAAAAAGAAAATATGATTAAAGATTGCTGACATCTTTAATCTTAATAGTTTGTGAAACTTCTTTTAAGAGATTCAAATCATTACCCATCAGAATAACATCAACATCACCCTGATTGGACACATATTTATATACCGTTCGATTTTTAAAATCAGAAGAGTAAATCTGCTGTGAACTTGAATTTGAAATGCTGAATGACTTATCTCCTATCAAAGAATCTGTCAATCCCTTGTTAATTATAATGCCGGAAAGGTTTTCAGAATAGCTTCCGTTATTCTGGTAAAATTTCATTCCACTAGCTTCATTTTTAATCGTGAAATTTGAACCTTCAGGAGTATTGATTTCAAAAAGTTTAAAATTCTGAGTCTTTAAAGGAATGTCCGAAGAACTTTCAGTTACATCCGCACCAGACTGGTTTGTGAAAATCAGATATCCCCCTGCAACAATGAGAATGACTGCAATAGCAATTAAAATCATTGAGAATTTATTATTCATTGTAAAACACCAAAAAAAGTAAAAAAAATAGATTAATAAAGTAAACACTTCATTAATCTTGGGCAACTATAAAGTTACACCCATTTCCAATTGTTCTGTTAATTCTTTGTACCTGTTACGGATGGTTACTTCAGTAACTCCCGCAATGTCAGCTACATCTCTTTGGGTTTTTCTCTCACCGAGTAAAACTGATGCGATGTATAATGCAGCTGCCGCTACACCGGTAGGACCCCTTCCTGAAGTCAATCCTTTTTCCATTGCCTTTTCAATGATTTCAATAGCTTTGGATTGTGCTTCACCTGAAAGTCCAAGTTCGGATGCGAATCTTGGCACATAATCAACAGGAGAAGTTGGCGGCAATTTGATATTCAATTCACGTGTCAAGAACCTGTAGGTCCTTCCAACTTCTTTTTTTGTTACGCGAGAAACTTCAGCGATTTCATCTAGTGTACGTGGTACATTACAGCGTCTACATGCAGCATATAAAGAAGCAGCTACAACACCTTCAATGCTTCTTCCTCTGATTAGCTTATTGTCTACCGCACTTCTGTAGACCACACTTGCAGCTTCCCTTACACTTCTTGGAAGTCCAAGCCTTGAAGAGTCACGGTCAAGCTCACTTAAAGCAAATGCCAGATTCCTTTCAGTAGCTCCGGAAATTCTGATTTTTCTTTGCCATTTCCTTAACCTATACCATTGAGCTCTGTTTCTGGCAGGAATGTCACGACCGTAGATATCTTTGTTTCTCCAGTCGATCATGGTACTTAGACCTTTATCGTGAATAGTGTAGGTGATTGGTGCCCCAACCCTTGTACGTTTGTCTCTTTGTTCGTGGTCAAATGCTCTCCATTCTGGACCCATGTCTACAAGGTTTTCATCAATGACTAAACCGCAACGAGCACATACAACTTCTGCCCTTTCATAGTCACCAATCAATTCCTTAGAACCACATTCAGGACATTCGGTTTGTTTTGAATCATCATAAACCTCATTTCTTTTGTCTTCAACGGGCCTTGTACGTCCATTAGGAGCTTCTTTTACTTTTTGTGTCGTGGTTTCATCCTCCTTCTTCTAGGTTTTTTGGATTTTGGTTTTGATACAAATAGTTTTTCACCACAATTCTTTTCTATTCGATCCCTATTCGCTGATTTGAATAAACGAATAGAGACATATGGTTCTTTTGTAGGCCCAAAAACATAACTGACCTTACCTATCTTGTTTTTATTACTGTCAAAAACAATCCCACCAGGTGAAGGTGTTTTAGTGGACCTCGCTATTAATTTTCCAGAGTTTGCTATATGCAAACTTTTTCCTAAAACTTTCATAAAATCAAACTTAAACTCAAATCTGTATCATTTATATAATTAGAAATAGGATATATATAAACTTATCGATATATTTATATATAAATATTGATTTCTATTTAAATGTTTTTCTATTTGAGTCCAACTATCTCAGCTAAAGTTTTCCCATCGTCAATGTCATCAATAATTTTAGATTCCTTAACCTTAACACCCAATGCTGCAACCATTGTTTTTGAAAACAGTTCCTTGGGAATGACGACAATGCCGCTTTCATCGCCAATGAAGAAATCACCTGGATTGATAGTGGTGCCTTCCACCTCAATGCTTTCATTTAAAGTGCCAAGACCCAGGGCAGATCCTGCATTAGGACAGAAGTCAGAAGCAAAAACCGGATAATCCATATATAAAAGGGCATCCAAGTCCCTTACAGAACCATAAATGACTGTTGCCTTAATGCCATTGTCACGGGCACAGGTGGATGCGAGCTCTCCCCAAATGGCCTTGTCGTTTGAGTCAACCTTAAAAAACAATATGTCCCCTTCACATGCACTGTCTATTGCAAGGGCAGATGTTCCCCAATCATCAGATGCAGTTTGAGCAGTGAAAATGGGTCCGAAAACCTTCTGATTGTTGACCGGCGTTATATTTTGAATTGTGCCCGGCCTTTTTGATATTCCATTGTATGCATCGGAGACCTGACAGGCGGAAACATTCTCGAGCAATGACATCAAATTGATGTGTTCTGAATAATTTTTACCGTTAAAACTTAAATCATCTATTGAAACACCTTCTAAATCAATTTCACTAACATCAACGCGTTTTTTTAAATTCTTATTTTTATTTAATAAATCTTTTGGAGTAACTGACATGAATTCACCACTTACATAATAGTTTATCAGACATAATTAAAATACATTTCATAGATTATATATATTAGTTTAATCTAAATATTAATTGTAGTATTGTAATAATACTTATCATTTATATGCTCATAGAGTTTACATGCATTATTCATTTATTATTAATTATTATTAATTTATCAAAAAGGGAGAAAATTTAGTATTAGGGAAATAAAAAGTTATGATGAAGTTATAAAACCAAATAACCAAATTAATTAAGAAATAAAAAGTAATACCCCATAGTAAATTTCTCAAAAATGTATTAACTCTTTTTAGTGTATAAAAGGTCGAAAGACAAGATTATCGTGTAATTTATGCAAGTTTCACCTAAAAATAATTTGTATTTTTAGCAATTACATAAATTATCCCGATTAAAAGCTTAGGAGGCTTAAATATGGGAAAAGGTGAAGAATTAACAACAACAAAATATTTAATTCATGCCCAAATTACCGCTAACGGTATCGTTGAAAAACCAGACGTTGTCGGTGCTGTCTTTGGGCAAACTGAAGGTTTACTTAGTAATGATTTAGATTTAAGAGAACTCCAAAGAACTGGAAGAATAGGAAGAATCCAAGTCAACATCCACTCCAACAGTGGAAGAGCAAAAGGTGAAATCGTAATTCCATCCAGTTTGGACAGAGTTGAAACCGCCATTCTCGCTGCATCACTCGAAACCATCAATAGAGTAGGTCCTTGTGAAGCAGAGATACACACAACAAAAGTTGAAGATGTAAGGGCAGTCAAAAGGGAACAAGTCGTTAACCGTGCAAAAGAAATCTACAAGAAAATGGTTGAAAGCGTTGGTCCTACCAGCGTTAGAATGATTGAGGAAGTAAGGGAAGCCATGAGGGTTCATGAAATCTCTGAATACGGAGAAGACCGTCTTCCTGCTGGTCCAAGCATCCACACATCCGATGCAATCATTGTTGTGGAAGGACGCAGTGACGTATTGAACTTACTCAAATACGGTATTAAAAATACCGTAGCAGTTGAAGGTGTAAGCGTACCTCGTTCCATCGGTGAGTTAAGTAAAAAAAGAACCACAACTGCATTTGTTGACGGTGACAGAGGCGGAGAACTTATCTTAAAAGAACTCCTGCAAATCGGTGAAGTGGACTACATCACACGTGCTCCTAAAGGAAAAGAAGTGGAAGATCTTGAAAAGGACGAAGTTCTCGTTGCACTCAGGGACAAAGTTCCTACAGCACAGTTTTTGGCTACAACAAATATCTTAAACGATTCAGGCAACAGCAACAATCATAAAAAAGAAAACAACAGACATAATAGAAGACATCAAAAATACAACCGCAATGAAAAGCAGAAACCTGTAAAAGAGCCTGAACCTGAAGTTGAAGACGATGAAGTCACCCTAATGAAAGACATGTTAAAGGAATTTGAAGGAACTGGCTGCGGAGCCATTCTTGATGAAGCACTGAATATGACCAAAGAGGTTGAAGTGGAAAATATCTACGAAGAAATCAAAAATATTGAAGGAACAGCCGACACAGTCATATTCGACGGAGTAATCTCCCAAAGAATGGTTGATGTTGCATCTGAAAAAGGAATCAAGAAGTTGGTTGCTTTCAAATCCATGAACATAGTTAAAAAACCACAAAACGTGAAAATTATAACTATAAACTAAAAAGAATAAATTCATACTTATAAAATTAAAACATCGGAAATTGGAGGTAAAATATGAATATTAATATCGATGGTTACTACAGCACTAGAAAAAATGTTTTCGAAAGAATCCAGGACGCTAGTGTAGCTACTAAAATACTCATGTCATTGATGATGGCATGTTTAACAGGTATAATGGCACAGATCATTATTCCGCTTCCATGGACTCCAGTTCCTATAACTGCACAAACCTTTGCAGTGTTATGTTCTGGTTTATTCTTAGGTAAGAAATACGGATGTTTAAGCCAAATCCTCTATATCGTTTTAGGTGTTGCATTCATTCCTTGGTTTGGAGGAATGACCGGAGGACTTGATGTATTATTAGGTTCAACCGGAGGATTCCTTATTGGATTCGTTATCGCATCCTACTTTATAGGTTTAATTACCGAAAAATATGCTGATGCACGTAATTTCAAAAAAATGGCTCTGACAATTGGAATTGCAAACTTCGCATTAATCTATATTCCAGGTTTAGCTGGTCTTGCATTGTTCTTAAGCATGCAGGGTACACCAGTCGGAATCGTAGATCTTTTAATGATGGGTCTTGTTCCGTTCATTGCTGGAGATATCGTGAAAATATTAGGTGCAGCTTCAGTATCTAAAGTATTTTTACCAAAAGACTAAGGTTTTTTATAACCTTCTTTTTTTTATTTTTTTGATTTTAATGAAGCTTAAATTAAGAGGACATCACTTGTTATGTCTTAAGGGTTTTCAGGGCTACGGCTATGATGAAAGCTTTGTTGAAAATATGATTTTAATAAATTCCGAAAGAAAACTGCCCCAGACAACAGTTTCTATTTGTGAGTGTGCCGATGACATCTGCTCATCATGTCCAAATCTAGTTGATGGCATTTGTGAAGACAAAACTCAAAACGAAAGAATAGTGTCAATGGACAGGGAAGTGTTGAAAAAACTTAACGGCACAAAAGAGTATGATTCCATTGAATTGTTTGAAAAAATAGATGAAATATTCTCCACGAAAGAAAGTGTTTCCAAAATCTGTTTTGATTGTAAGTGGAGCGAAAAATGCTTATTTTATCAAAAATTATCAAATAACCGATAGGTATAAATACTACATAATAAAAATATATTAAATGTTGTATACAGTACAACAGATATAGTCCCGTAGGGTAGTGGTAATCCTTCTAGGCTTTGGACCCGGAGACGGCGGTTCGACTCCGCTCGGGACTACTCTTATAAACTTTTTTTACTGATATTTTATGGAAAAGCTATTACTTATTGGAATTGATACAAGAAGTATGCTTAACAGTGCTTTAAAGCTAGATTATGATATTTATTCCACAAGCTATTTTTCAACATCCGACACACCCACCATCAAAAATCAGAAGATCATTCTACAGGAAAGTGACGGTGAAAGCTGCGGAATCTTTGAAGACAACTTCAACAGCAAAAGCATTCTGGAAATATCAAAGGACTACATTGATGAAGTCGACCATATAATTCCAATTTCAGGAGTATCTCCAAGTGACTTTTCAAAAAAAGACCGAAAGAAGATTTTGGGAAACCATGAAGTGGGAGACATTGAGGACAAGTTCCGATTCTACAGAAAAATCAAAAATGAATTTTTAACCCCCATGACTTTTCATGCATCTGATATGGATGAAGCATTTGAAATAGACAAGAATCATCCGGACATTCAATTTATTTTAAAGCCGATTAAAGGAAGTGGAGGGTATGATGTCAACCTATTGAATAATGACAGTGATATTGAATTTGGTGACAATGAATTCATCCTGCAGGAATATGTCTCCGGAATCAACCTAAGTTCATCGGTATTGTCCAGTGAAAATGAAACAAAAACCGTTACAAACACCAGATTGCTTACGATGAATGACTTTGGAGTTGAAAATTCATTCATATATGTGGGAAACATTTTGCCCTTGACGGAAAAATCCATAATGGGAGATGTTGATGACATCGGCAACATCAATGAAGAACTGAAAGATACAAGTGAAAGCTTAATCGATAAATTTAATCTTATCGGATCTAATGGTGTGGATTATATCCTTAATAAAAATGGTTTGTATGTCATAGAGATTAATCCGAGACTGCAGGGCACATTCGAATGCGTTGAAAAAACATTTGGAATGAACATGCTTGAAGCACACATAAAAGCATGCCAGGGCGAAGTCATGGAAATTCCAAAGGCACAATGCTATACCTATAAAAAAATAGTTTACTCACCAGCAAGAATGAAGTACCGTCCGATGGATTTGGACAACATCTACGACCTGCCGCATACAGGTTCCATCACCGAAAAGGATGAACCATTGCTTACAATAATTGACAGTGATGTCGATTTTGAAAAATTATATGAAAAAGTAGAATCAACAGGTAAAATTGTTGATAAGTCAGCTAAAAGAAGCCAACCAGATGTAAAATAAAAATTATTACTCCAATTGTTATCAAAAAAGTAGTAATTATCATTGCACGAGTCATCCAGATAAATAACTTAGCCTTATTGTCTGGGTCCTTCATAAATTGGTCAATTGGATTTCTTCTCATTATTACACCTTTTCCAGTAAAAAATATTTTTACAGTAACTTAATAAAATAATCTATTTTTAGAAATAATTAAAAATTTAACCTTGAATTTAAAAAATAATAAAAAATAAAAGAAAATGAAGAAAATTAAGAAAAATTTAAGCTTCTGCATTTTGAGCTGCTTCAGCTGCAGCAGCTGCTTTTTCATTTTTCTCAATTGTTGATCTAATCATTTTCAATCTAACGAAGTTTTCCCTTTCCATTTCTTGGAGTCTCATATCAATATACTTTTCAGTATTTTCGAATCTTGGAATCATAATATGTTCTAAAGCGTTTACTCTACGTTTAGTAGCTTCGATTTCCTCAGCCAGCAGGAAAATAGTTTTTTCTACTTCACCAAGTTCAATCAAATACTTAAGGGATTCCTCAAATTTCTTTGCAGCTTCGTCTAACTGTATGGTTGTGTCGGAGAATCCGTAACCTCTGTCAATGATGGAACGTTTTTCCATTTTGACATTGGTAACCGGTACTGCAACACCCATTACACTTCTGGATGTAATATCTACATCAATTGATTCTTTGACTGATAAAGCTGCCTTTTTAACAGCTAAATCACCCATAGCAATTTGAGCTTCTACTAAAGCATCATTTGCTTCTTTAAGACTTAATTCTGCATTTTCACGAATACCTTTGACACGATCCAAGATATCAAAAAACTCTTTAATTAATGCATCCCTCTTTTCTTTAAGTAAACCATGCCCTTTAACAGCCAGTTTAGTCCTATTTTTAAGGGATAACAACTCCATACGAGTTGGATTAATTCCATCTATAATATCTTGTGCCATTTAATCACCTACATTGCTGTAATGAGATTAGTCATCTTTTGGAAGGTATTGTTCAATAAATTCTTCTTTAACCCTTTTGAGTTCTGCTTTAGGTAAGATTTTAAGTAAACTCCAACCGAGATCTAAAGTTTCAAAGATAGTTCTGTCTTCATCTTTACTTTGAGTAATGAATTGATCTTCAAATGCTTGAGCAAACTCTAAGAACTTTTGGTCCCTTTCAGTAAGTGCTTCTTCCCCTACAACCGCAACGAGGTCTCTTAATTCACGACCTTCTGCATAAGCAGAATAAAGTTGGTCAGATACACCACTGTGGTCATCACGAGTTTTGTCTCCACCGATACCACCACTCATCAAACGAGAAAGTGAAGGAAGTACGTCTACAGGAGGGTAAATACCTTTCCTTGAGATTTCCCTACTTAATACGATTTGTCCTTCGGTAATATAACCGGTTAAGTCAGGAATTGGGTGAGTAATATCGTCCTGAGGCATAACTAAGATCGGCATTTGAGTAATGGAACCTTCTTTACCGTCGATACGTCCTGCTCTTTCATAGATACCAGCAAGGTCAGTGTACATGTAACCAGGGTAACCTCTTCTTCCAGGTACTTCTTCCCTAGCTGCAGAAATTTCCCTTAAAGCTTCACAGTAGTTGGTCATATCTGTTAAGATAACCAGTACCTGCATACCTAAGGTGAATGCATAATATTCAGCAGTGGTCAAAGCCATTTTTGGAGTCAAGATTCTTTCAATAGCAGGGTCGTCTGCTAAGTTCATGAATACTGTTAATTTTTCTAAAGCTCCGGTACGTTCGAAATCTCTCATAAAGAAGTTTGCTTCTTCGTTTGTAATACCCATAGCTGCGAAAATTACTGCAAACTCGTCGTCTGCACCTAATACTTTAGCTTGTCTTGCAATTTGTACAGCCAAATCGTTGTGAGGTAAACCAGATCCTGAGAAAATAGGAAGTTTTTGTCCTCTTACTAATGTGTTCATTCCGTCAATGGTAGAGATACCAGTTTGAATAAATTCTTCTGGGAATTCACGAGAAGCAGGGTTCATTGGTGCCCCGTTAATATCCAATTCTTCGTCAGGAATGATTTCTGGTCCGCCGTCAATAGGCTTACCGATACCGTTAAAGATACGTCCCATCATGTCTCTGGATACACCGATTTTTGCGGTTTGACCAGTGAATCTTGTTTTGGTATCTTTAGTGTTTAAGTCGTTTGTTCCTTCGAACACTTGGATAACAGCAACATCTTTAGTTACTTCTAGAACTTGTCCACTTCTTTTTTCACCGGTTGGTGTTTCAATATCTACAATTTCATTGTAACCAACGCCTTCTACTCCTTCAACAACCATCAAAGGACCTGAGACTTCAGATACAGTAGTATATTCTCTAGTTTTAATATTTGTATTCATTTTTAAGCCTCACTGCATTGTTTAGTAATTGCGGATTGAATTTCAGCAATTTTTGCATCAAATTCATCTTGTGGTATGTATTTCATTTTACCGATTTCTTCTTTAACAGGTAAAGCTACGATATTTGCAATAGGAGCTCCTCTGTTAACTGCTGCAAGAGATTCTTTGTAGAACAATAAAATGGTTTTTAACATTTTGTACTGTTTGTCAGGTGCACAGTATGTGTCTACATCATCAAATGCGTTTTGTTGTAAGAAGTCTTCTCTTAACATACGTGTAGTTTCTAAAGTAGCTTGGTCAGTTTCAGGTAATGCATCAGGACCAACTAACTGTACAATTTCTTGTAACTCGGATTCTTTTTGTAATAAACTCATAGCTTGGTCACGAGTTGCTCTCCAGTCTGCTGCTACGTTTTCAGCCCACCAGCCTTCAATACTGTCTACATATAATGAATAACTTTGCAGCCAGTCGATTGAAGGGAAGTGACGTTTATCTGCAAGAGATGCATCTAATGCCCAGAACACTTTACAGATACGTAATGTGTTTTGAGTAACAGGTTCGGATAAGTCCCCACCAGGAGGTGATACAGCACCGACTACAGAAATAGAAGCTACATGAGGTTCACTACCAATAGTTTCTACCCTTCCAGCCCTTTCATAGAACTGAGCTAATCTGGATGCTAAGTATGCTGGGTAACCTTCTTCCCCAGGCATTTCTTCTAACCTACCTGAAATCTCCCTCATAGCTTCAGCCCATCTTGAGGTTGAGTCTGCCATGAGCGCTACGTCGTAACCTTGGTCACGGTAGTATTCAGCAATAGTAATACCTGTGTATACACATGCTTCACGAGCTGCTACCGGCATGTTGGAAGTGTTTGCGATAAGAACTGTTCTGTCCATTAATGGGTTTCCTGTTTTAGGGTCGTCAAGGAATGGGAATTCGGTAAGTACTTCTGTCATTTCGTTACCACGTTCTCCACATCCGATGTATACAACGATATCTGCGTCTGCCCATTTAGCTAATTGCTGTTGGGTAACAGTTTTACCTGATCCGAAAGGACCTGGAATAGCTGCTGCTCCTCCTTTAGCTACAGAGAAGAAAGTATCTTGTGCCCTTTGACCAGTTACTAAAGGTACATCAGGGTCTAATTTTCTTACATATGGACGGCTTCTTTTTACAGGCCATTTTTGGAGCATTTGAACTTTTTCGCCGCCTACTTCAGCAATGTCTTCAAGTACATTGTAGTCGCCTTCAGCTGCGATTTCAGTCACTTCACCTTCTAAGTGTGGAGGAACCATAATTTTGTGTAAAACTGCAGTGGTTTCCTGAACTTCACCAAGAACGTCTCCAGCTTTTAAGACATCTCCAACTTTTGCCACTGGTTTGAATGTCCATTTTTTCTCCTTGTTGACTGAATCAACGTCAATTCCTCTTGCAATGAAATCACCAGATTCTTCTCTGATGATTCTTAAAGGTCTTTGAATACCATCAAAAATAGAACTCATTACACCAGGACCAAGTTCTACGGACAATGCCCCACCAGTACATTCAACTACTTCACCCGGCTGGATACCGGCTGTTTCTTCATATACTTGGATAGTTGCGGTGTCACCTTCAAGCTCGATGATTTCTCCGATAAGCTTCTCGTCACCTACCCTAACCATCTCAAGCATCTGAGCCCCTCTCATTCCATCTGCGATAATAACAGGCCCAGCAATCTTAATAATTTTTCCTTCAATAATCATTTAACCATCTCTACCCCGATAACTCTTTTAATAAGTTCGTTTATTTGATCAGATGATCCTCCAGAGGACCCATCTTTATCAGGTATTTCAATTATCATTGGTAAAACATCAGAACCAATTTTCCTATCAATATGATTTCTCATTTCATTAGCCAATAATTGGGTAATGATAATAATTGAAATTTCTTCATCTAAAAATTTATCAAAAGCTGCAATAGCTTCTTCAGTAGTGTTAACTACTTCAGCCTTTTTGACACCGCCTAATCTAAATCCTGAAACAGTGTCAATATCTCCTATAATTGCTACTGAACTCATATTAACATCTCCATGATTTTAGAATTAGGGAAGTCTGCTTCTCTTTTTGCCCTTGCAATAATTTTTAAATTTTTAATTTCACTTTCTTTTTGATTTAAATAACCAATAATTGGACCAATACCTAATGGTTTTTTAGAAGCTAAAGATTTTGAATATTCTGAGGAGTAAACGTCCAATGCCTTTTCAAACACTGCAACTGAACCGGTTTCGTTGTAAACTGGTATTGCGTCAGTCAAGGCTTCGGCATATTTTGTTCCTTCCAATCCAGAAACTACATTTGTAACGTCTGGAGATTCCATTAAATCTTTTAGTTTCCAATCACGTAATTGGTATCCTTCCTCTAATATATAAGGGGAGATTGCATCATAATCAAGGCCATCCTGTTTTGCCCTTATAATCAGTTTTAGATTAGCCACATCTACCTGAGTTCCCACATATGAATATAAAATCTGTTTGTTTTCATCGGAAGGAACATCAGAAGAACGTAATAACTTGCCTAAATAGTATTTATCTAAAGCAGATTCTAATGGAAGAATCATATTAGTATTTTCATATTGTGGAAGAGCATCTTCTAGCACTGCCGCATATTCAGTGTTATCCAAACTTGTTACAACATCAGTTACGTTGTCAACGTCAGCCAATGATTCCAATTCATCATATAATGATCCACAAGGAATTAATAATTCTCTTGTCTCATCAGGACCAAGACCAACTTCCTTAGCAGTTAAAAGACTTTTGATGTTGTCGATATCTGCTTTTTTAGACATTATTACGAAAGGATCTTTAATGTCTTTAGGAGCCACTCTTGCAACGAAATCATAAGTGTTAGCACGTTCAACGTCTAATGCTTTATCAAGTGGATATTCATCTAAAACGTCAGCATATTCAGGAATACCTTTGAGATAGTTTTCAACCTCTTCAACATCGTTGGTTTCAACGAGTTCAGAGATTTGCTTTTCATCAAATAATCTTCCTTTTCTAGCTCTTACTCTAGCACTTGGGTTAAGATAAGGATAAATGTCCAAAATTGGTCTGGATGTAATGATTACAACTACTGCACCTACGATAAGCACTGCTAAGATACAGAAAACAAGAAATGTTTCCGGAGTAAGTCCCAAAGCACTTATTAAGGTAGCAATTCCATCTGCCATAATTTATCCTCCTAATTATTTAAATAATATTTCAGCAACTTCACTACGTAAGATACTTTTAAATCTTTCTAATCTTGCTTCAATTGTGTTATTTACTTCAATATCTCCATTAGCGGTTTTTAAAATAGCGCCGCCAATTGCATCAATAGGTTCACCTAATGTAAATTTGATTCCTTCAATTTCGAAAGAGTCTGAACCTTGTGAAGATAAGTCATCTTTAAATTTCTGTGTATCAGCTTCATTTAATTGTAAGATCAGGTCATTGCTGCCAATTTCATTAGTAGCTTCCATAATCATTTTACTTAATGAATCTTTGTATTCTTCATCGCCAGAAGAAGCCTTTATTTTTAACTCTCCAATAGCTTGATTGAAAGCAGCTTCAATAACGTCTTCTTTAGCGCCTAACTCTGCTCTACGAGCATTCATCTTAGCTTCAGAGATAATTTGCTGATATCTCATATCAGATTGTTTTTTACCATTTTCTAAGATTTTTGTTTTTTCAGCTTCCGCAGTTTTTTCAGCATTAGCATTAATTTGTGAAACTTCTGCATTAGCATCTTGAATGATACCATCAGCTTTCTCTTGGGCTACAGACATGATGCTTTCAACAATTTTACTTGTGCCTGAGCTCATATGAATAGCCTCCTTAAGCTAAGATTCCACCGAATACCATAAGTAAAATAGCAATCAAGAAACCGTAAATAGCCTGAGTCTCTGGTAATGCAGAGAAAATAATACCACGAGCGAACATGTCGTTGTCTTCTACAATAGCACCGACGGAGGATGCTGCTGCCATACCTTGTCCCATACCGGAACCTAAACCAGCAAATCCGATAGATGCACCTACACCAATAGCTATAATACCTGCTTCTAAAGTTAATTTAGTTGCATTTCCACCTAATAAACCTGAGAATACTAATAAAAGGATAGCAACCAAGAAACCGTAAATAGCCTGAGTCTCTGGTAATGCAGAGAAAATAATACCTCTAGCGAACATATCGTTATCTTCTGCAACTGCTCCTACAGAACCAGCAGCTGCCATACCTTGCCCTAAACCGGAACCTAATCCGGCAAAACCAATTGCTACTCCAGCACCAATTGCTGCTAAAGCAGCTCCTAAGCCTATTTCTACCATATTTAATTCACCTTTGAAATAATATTGATTTTTTTAATTTAATTTAAGATATAAATGAAAAATTTTTAATTTATTTAATTTTTGTAAATGTTCTTTTTGCTTTGAAAGCTTCGAATTTACCTTTACCTTCCATGAAGAATTGTGAGAAGAACTCTACATAGTTAAGACGCAGAGCGTTGATGAATGCACCTAATACCTGGAAAGCGAAGTTTGCAATATGACCACCTATGAATATGATTATCGCAAGTATGATACCTACCATAGGAACCATTTGGTCAACCATTTGAGCTAAGATGTTTACTGTCATAGCAATACCACCAGTAGCCAAACATAAAGCTAAAAGACGTGCGTAAGACAATACATCACCCATGTAACCGAAAATATCCATTACACCGTATGCACCGTTTGCCCAAATCAACATTCCAATAGTTGCAAGAACTAAAACTCCTCCAATTGCATAACCGATAATGCCGATTGCAGGCATTAAGTATCCGATTGCAAGGAAGATAATACCAGCTTCAAATACAAACCAACAAATTTGAGAACCTATAGCTTCTTTGACATTTCCGTATCTTAAGTTGTTGATTGCACCTAAGATAAAACCGATGTTGGTGTATAAAAGACCAACTGCGATAGCTATTATCAAAATAGTATCAGGGTGCACGAATGCCTCAACAGGTCCATAAATGGTTGGTAAACGCATACCTAATAACCTTTCTGGGAAGTCCCCGATACAACCGTTGGTTATCAGACCTAGTACAACGGCCCACAGACCGGACCAGATTAAGATCCAACCAAAGGATTTCATGGATTCTTTGATTTTACCCATACCGCGTAATAATATAACACCAATAAGTGCTACTAACAAACCATATGCTGCATCGGTTAAACAGAAACCGAAGAAGAATGGGAATGTAATCGCAACAAAGATTGTCGGATCCATAGCGTTGTAACGTACCGGTGAATACATATCTACGAGGTATTCGAAAGGTTTTGCATACCATCCGTTTTGTTGTAAAACTGGAACATTTTCATCATCTGTACCTTCAACCTCTATTGTTTCAAAGGCACAATGTCCGTCAGAACTTTTTTCAACCAATTGTTCAACCTTTTCGGTGTCTTTGACAGGCACCCATGCTTCAAGCACGTAAGCGTCCTTGGTTTGAACAAATGATGAAAGGATTTCGTTCTTATCTTTTTCATTTTCTAACTGTTCTTTGAGAGCTAATATGTCATCGTCCCATCTTTCAGCAACGGCCTTCAATTCAGTTTTGATTGAAGCACGTTCTGATTCAATGGTCAATAATCTTGCATCAGCATTTGAAATGATTTGTTGAGGAGTGCCTTCAACATCACCTATTTCAATTTTCTCAAAGTCAAATTTACGAAGTGTTGAATAAACTTCATCACTTAATTCTTTTAATGTCACTACGACGATAATTTCTCCTTCTTTATCATCCGCAGGAACAGTAAAAATTTCTAATTCGTCTGTCAATTTACTTAATTCATTTTTGATTTCTGAAGCAGATCCAGCATCAATCCTTCCAACAGTAGTAGAAGTGTACTTTGAATCTTTTAAGTCAGCTAAATTCATGTCAAAATTAGATAAGCGATTAGCCAAACTTTTATTAGACTGTAGTTCACTTGTTTCAGCGTCGAGTGCGGAGAGTTTTTGCTCTATAACGCTTGTTTTTGCTTCCACCTGGGATAGAGTGTCTTCGGCTTTTGCTATAAAAGCTTCAGTATCTAACTTTTCAACTTCTTTTTGAACAGGTAAATCTGGACTAATAAAAGACATTAATGTATCTTTTAACCCATGGCCTTCTGATAAAGAGTTTCCTAATAATTCAGATATCCCGTTTGTTTTCATTAGAAGTGAAGATAATTTTCCAGTGTATGGAGAAGCTTTAGCAGGAGCTACTAATTCCGCTAATTCAGGATCTTGCTGAATGCTATCAGAAATATCACTGATTTGTATAAGCCCTGACTCGTGGAGAGCATCCACTGTAGGAGCTACATACTTATCCAGTGTAACTATTCTAATTTTTCGCATTCTAGCTGTCTTGAACATATAATCTCACACTACAAAATATTTTTGACAATAACAGAAGCAGCCTCATCTACATTTACCATAGCTTTGTCTTTGATGGATTTAACATCCACTTTGGACTGCTCAGCAATAGATTGCGCTTCTTTTTTAGCTTTATCTTCTGCATCAAAAACAGTATCTTTAGCTTCGTCTTCTGCCTGTAATTTAGCTTGAGAAATAATTTCTTCAGCTTTAACTCTTGATTCAGCAATTAAATCGTTTGATTTAGCTTCTGAATCAACAATGAGTTGTTCAGCATCAGATTCAGCTTTTTTTATCATTGCGATTGCGTCTGATATCTCTGCCATAATTAATCACCATGGTGAACTTATTTTTGTTGTGCAATATATATATCTTTTACTATTCAATTTTGTTTAAAGTTCGTAAAATTGAATTTTGAATAAAAAAAAGTATTCAAAATATAATATTTGCATGAAAAAATTAAATTAAAAAAAGAATAAAAGATAAATTAATTATCTATAAAACCATTTCAATATACTAGGCGGTAATTTTTGTAAATAAGCAAGGACTGCTATTGCAATGATGATTACACCCACGATAACGAATCCGATATTATACGGACTAGCAAGTAACATGTACCCGCTGACACCTATTACAATACCTTCAAAGAAGAATACCGCTTTGGTCCAGCTTGGATTAAATAATATGATAAAGTAAGCGACTGCAATCAAAACCAGTATGATTGCGGTGGCCATCACATCATTCGTAATCGGCTGATGCCTTATAAACGGAGCGAGTCCCCAGACAATCAGCATCACTGCCAACATTACCCCCAATAATTTAAACATTTTAACATTTGCCATAATAACACTTAATTTTTAGTTTAACCTTCATGATATTTATATCATTTTATATTAATGACTATACATGGAAAGAGCAGTTTGGATAATCTTAAATGAAAACTTTTCACTTACGTTAGATGGTGAAATGAAAAATAATCAGGTTGTTGACAAAAAATTCTCGCCTGGAAGCGACATATGGACAAATGAGCTCCCACGATTAGGGTTCAGTGATGATGAGGTTCAAAAGGATTATGATGAATTCATATCAGACATCTTAACACTGTTCAGTGAACCTGGAGCCAATGAAGTGTTCATCAATGCAAAAATAGGCGAGGAATCGGAATATCTCAATTCCAAAAAGCCTCTGGTAATAAGAAAAATAGAAGAGTATAACGTTGATGAAATCATATGAAGGCAGTGGCCTTCTTTAATATTTCATCCATATTGCTGAATTCCAATGGTTTTCCATCTTCTCCAACAGTTTCAGTTGTTATCAGTACATTCGGAGAAGCCCATAAGAATGAATATGCAAAATACGCTACATTGATAAATATGACTATCCCAATAAAGAACAATGCTGTTAAAAGACAGACAGCATGGATTAAAAGGTTCCCATACCTTCTTTTTTTCATCAGGATATAATTGTCCTCTTTTTCAACAGTTTTGAATTTATGTTGAGATAATTCCCCTGAAATCTTCTCCATTTCATTAGAATTATCTGCACTCAATATGTATAATGACATTTTAATCCATGTAAACTACAAATTCGTCCAGTTCCTTTCTTGGAGTGTCTCTCGGTTCGGCATCGCCATAACCTAACGGTGTGAAAAGCACTGCTTCCTCTGTTTCGTCAAGGTTTAAAAATTCGTGTGCCTTATTTTTCTTGAATGCAGCTATATAGCAGGTTCCAAGTCCAACATCGGTAGCTGCAAGAATGATATGGTCCATCACTATTGTAGCGTCGATGTCTGCAATGTTTTTCTGATCCCATGGTCTGGTCCATGCCTGATTTTTTATAGCCACTACACAAAGCACATATGGAGCTTCCACAAACCATTTGGCTCCATAGATTTCTGACAATTCGTCTTTATACTTTTTAGTGTCAATTACATAGACTTTGAATGGTTGGTTATTAACACCGGTCGGTGCTATTGTTGCCGCTTTCAAGACATATTCTAGCTTTTCTTTTTCCACTTCTTTGTCGAGGTATCCTCTTACGCTGTATCTTTCAGTTATTACGTCAATAAATTCCATTTTATCATCCCATATATTCTATATCTTCAAGGTCGCAGAATCTTCTAAATTCATCTTCGTCCATCTGTTCCTCATAGGCATGTGCTATCAGGCCCGGAAGCCTTCCTATCATAAAAATGCCCAAACCCAATTGAGGGTCAAAGCCCAAGTCAGACAGTATTGCAGCATTTGCACCGTCAACATTAAGCTTGATATGCTTCTTATCATTGACAAGGTCCTGAAGGGCCAAGGCCAACTTGATATGCGGACCGATATAGCCCTTATTGACTGCAATTTCCATCAGCTTATCCGCTCTGGGGTCAACATCATGGTATCTGTGGCCAAAACCCGGTATTTTTTTGCCCTTAACCACATACTCATTATAGATTTCAATGGCCAAGCCTGCAATCTGCTTATTGTCAATGCTTGGATCATCAATCAAATGAACCGAATTGATTTTTGACTGATACAATTCCATTGCCTTTTCAATAGCTCCCGCATGCCTGTTTCCAAATGACAACAATGCGCCCGACATTGCAGAATTAAGTGGTGAACCTGAAGAAGTAATCAATCTTGCGGTTTGGGTGCTTGGCGGAGTGGCCCCATGGTCGCAAAATGAAACCAGAACATGATTGAATATTCTGCTTTCTTTTATGGAAGGCAATCTGCCTTTTAAAAGTAAAAAAACCATATCTGAATATCTTATTTTTTCAATCAAATCCCTTTGATTATATCCTCTGGTTACAATCTTATCCTTTTCAACCCGGGTAACTGCAGTTTTTAAAGACTTTGGATTGACTTTAAAATTATTTTCTTGCATTTTTTAAACCTTTTTTGTTCTTAATTTAAATATATGAACTATTCTAATTTAAGTGTTGCTACTCTTGGTTCTACAAAACAGGATGGTCTGATTGAAACTATTCTAACACCACTTGCCCTTTGACAACCAATATTCAAATAACATCCCAAAACGGTAGTCCTGCCGCCTAATCCCAATGGTCCTATGCCGCTTTGATTCAATCTGTCTGCAATATCCTCTTCATGCCTGTTTTGATTATTCAGATTTCCATATGCAATTGATTTAAGCAAAAGTGATGTCGCTTCAAAGTGTGTCCTTCCAATTCCAATGGATGGAATCGAAGGAGTGCATCCCAACATTTTCAGTGAGGATTCAAGCCATTGGCATGCGGTATCAATCACATTTTCAAAAGAGCGCTTATGATAAACCCTGAATGTTTTTGATCTTATTTCAGGACCTCCCCCTTCAAGCAAAAAGTGGATGTTTAACGTGTCTGGGCTTATGTCCCTTCCGTATGTCGATTCGTCATTCACATTATCAATCAGTATTGATGCCGGAGAAAGTTTGCCGGGCTCGTCAAATAAACCCTCACTTTGCTCAATTCTTTCAACCTCATTGCCCTTAACAGCCATGGGCCTTGCAGGAAGACTGTTCAGCCCCAATGATATTCCTTCATGAATCTGATTCAATAATTCACCGGTTATCTGCCTATCAGACCCCAGTTCAATTATCACATGAGGAATTCCGGTATCATCACACAGGGGAAATTTTGTTTTCTGAGCAACCTGATAGTTTTCTAAAATCTGTTTTAATGCCCAGCGGGAATTCTCATTCTCTTCTGCATCAATTGCCCGTCTTAATGCATCATATTTATCATTGGAAAGTGTGGTTGAAGCCTCTATAATGGCCTTTGAAATATCGTTTAAGATGTCCATAAAATCACTCGGGAACCGCCAAGTCATTGGATTTGTCAGGTGAAACTATTGCGTCAGGACAGTATTCATCTATCATCCTCTTGACTAGCACGACCTGTTTTATGCGGGCAATAGCCTCTGAAGCGGTCGTATCCCAGTTATGGTTGGCCGCAACTGACCCGCCAGTTTTCAAATAGACCGGAGATGCAACTCGAATAAACTTTGGAACTTCATAATGCCTTATGAATCCTCCTGTTGATTTCGGATTTTCGGTGTGCAAATCCAAAACCATATCTGTTGCATTTCTAATGGCTGCAAGCATTGGAATTTGCAAATCACGAACCGGATTGAGTGAATCCAATCCCATTTCCTCCAATAATTTTGCTGATGCAGGATTGGAATGGCCCGCATGAGCAGACAGCTTGAAATGAACATCTGATGGAATTTCAGATTCTTCACGCATCTGATTTAAAACCCAAAGCAGACCTTCATCATAAAGCAAAATCCCCCTGACGCCCAGTCTGCATGCTCTTTTCACATCTTCGATTGCATAAACCAGATTGTCATATCCTCTTAACCTATAGCCTATTCTGCTTCCTTCCTTTGTGTGGACGGTGGCGGAAGTATCATATGTTGCCCTCGGACCAACAGATAAAAACAGCTCACATCCGTAATCTTTAGCCAACTCGACCATTTCTTTGATTTCCTCATCGGTCAACATCATTATGCCCTTTGTTTGTGTTACCCGATGAATGAAAATGTCATTTTTGCCAGATTCCTCAAGAAGCGCTTTCATTGTTTTTGGAGATTGGATTCCCGGAACCTCAAAGCGATATTGTCCACCGTCACCGAAGCGTTTGGGTGAAACATAATCCTGTGAAACTTCATCGATGCCTGCTTTTTTAAGGAATCTTTTTGTATCTTCCATATTATCTACCATTTAATTTACGAACAACAAATTTCATTGTATATTCTTCAAGTGAATCTATAACAGTTAAATTGTTAACGTCATACTGAGGGTTAATGGCCTTGAACTTGGCAATCAAATCCCTCAATTGGAATGGATTTTCAAAATCTCCCTTTGGAAGGAAAGTGATATTCTGAAATACACCGTTTCTAAAGCTTCTGTCCAATTTGATAATGACATTTGAAGGTCGTTTATCTGGATATAACTCATTCAATTTATCATCGCTGACAACAATCATATGGTTTACAAGATTTTTGATGCTGTTTACCTTATCCACTGTTGAATAGTTGTCCAGAAGCCCAAATTCAATTAATTGATTGATTCCATCAACGGACACTTCGCCGACAACCAATGAAATCGCAACGGCATAAGGAAGGCTTTGCCTTAACTCTTCAATATTTTTAGGATTGAAATTATTGTGTTCAGCTGCAACAGAGTATGTTTTAACGGCCACATTCTGAATGTGGTCATATTCCTCGCCTATACTTGCCTTGAGCTTTAATGCAGTATCGATTGATGAATGCAGATGCCTGCAGAATGGATATTTCTTAAAGTAGATGTCCCTGACCCTTACCTTGCCGACATCCTTCAAGGCATTTTCAAATGAGAAGTCTTCCTGATTGTAGTCCTCATCATCAACAACCATAGTCTTTAAAAATCCTTCATTGCCTTCAAAGATTGTTTTGCTGCCGGTGAATCCATTTCTTGCAAGATATGCAGATATGATTCCATTATAAACTGCCTTTCCCACATGCAATGATTTTCCCATGGATCCACCATGGTCAGATTCCAATAATCCTGCCGCCTGTGTTCCGCACAGCCCCAGAGCATTCATTATTTGCTCTTCATCCAATTTCAATAGTTTGGAAGCAACCACTCCCGCTACAAATGCCCCAATCGTTCCGGTGGTATGGAATCCCTTGTTTCTATGTCGTGGATTGACGATTTGACCTAAAAGAATTCCCACCTCATAACCTACAATGACGCCTTCCATGAATTCCTTTCCGGATAAATCATAAGCCTCTGAAATTGCAAGGGCAGTTGGAAAAATAACAGAACCCAGGTGTATTTGAGCCTTTCTGTGACCGTCATCCAGTTCCAGCACATGAGCAGAAATTCCATTAATAAACGCAGCATGCAGCACGTCTGCCTTGATGGCAGTTCCGATAACTGATGCCTTTAAATTTGAATTTGAGTTTCCATGAAATATTTCTTCAACAGTATTGCAGGCAATTTGTGATGCATCCTCTCCTATGCCTCTGTAAGCAACCCCAAAAAAGTCTAAAAAGGCTGCCTTTACAGTAGTGACAGATTCTATTGTTGCCTGTTCATATCGATAGTTTGAAATAAATTTAGAAATATTTTGTAAAAACATAAAACACCATTTCTACTATTTGTTAAAAGTAGTATTAAAATAGTTCAGTTATCAGCCAGAGCAATATCATATCATCGAATATATTATGCTGCCGGAACACCGGTTAAAACAAGGACAATATGTGCAACTATAGCTGCTCCATAGTATGTTGCTGCAATTACCAGTACAGTTATGACTACGGCTCTCCAACCCAATGCCTTAAATTCATCCCAGCTTTTACCCATTCCAATACCCACATAGGCTAAAAAGACTGTCACAATGGATAGAAGTTCAATTTGAGAAACATAATGCAGAACAAATTCGGAAGTTGGCATGCCCGGGAAAGCCAGAATAATACCGATTACACTGATATATAAAATTGAGGAAATGTTAAACGGCAAATACCTTTCCAACCATACCCCAGCAAGGGTAATGAGCGACAGTATTGCCATGCCCACAATAGAACTTTCCATAGGATGATGATAACCCAAATAATTGCCGATTACGGTTATGATTGAAAATATAGCGAGCAGGAAAATCCAATTCATGATACCGTGAACGGACACGTTTTCAGATCCGTCAATCAAATCAGGCATCTTCTTCATCCTCCTTTTTAGGCATTATGGATTCCCTTCCAATCTTAGGCTCCAGCCAATTATATATTTTTTCGGTCAGCGGAAGTGCCACGAATATAACAATATATATTCCAACACAGAATGACAACAGGTTACTGAATCCTGCAAACGCCTCAATCTGAGTTTCCAATCCAGGAAATGCCGCAAGAGTCGGACCTATTGCCGCAGCGTTCATACTTGCACTTCCCACTCCACTTGCCATTGCAAATGCATACGGATGCAGCGGAAGGAATGATAGGGAAAATGTTACAAGGAAACTTATGAATATTGTACCTATTACGGTACCTATAATGAATATTGCAAATACTCCTCTTGATTCGGGAGAATTGAAACCATACTTATCTACAACAACAGCAACATTCGGCTCCCTTCCTATTGAATTTGTCATACCGATTGCCTCCTTTTTAAATCCTAAAAGCAATGCGATTGGAAGAACCAAAATGGTTGCCAAGTGTCCAAGTTCCTGCAATATCAAAGCAGGACCCATTTCAAAAATCAAACTGATGGATTGGCCACTTGATACAGCCAGTTTTGCAATAAGAACACCTATAAAAAGCATCATTGCTCCCTCGGCAATACGTGCCTGCTTTCTGTGAATCCATTTAATCGGTTTTATTAGATAAAAGGCAAGCCCTAAAATAATGGTATATATTAAAGGCATTATTGTGATTGCAACATCCTGGGTGATTGGTATTTTGATGGTTCCTATTAACTCGGCAATGACAACTAAAACAAGCACTGTTCCATGTAATCTTATATCTCTCCAGGGGTTTCTCTTCAATATACGCTTATCGGTTTTTTCCCTGTAAATATGTTCGACCTGTCCATCATTGCCCTTATCCGGAATAGTAACAACTCCAAAAGTAATGTAATAATTATCAAATTTTTATTACCACACTACTATTTTTCTCAAGACATATTATATAAATTAATAGCATTTGATTGAAAAAAATTCACTAAATAAGTATAAAAATAAGTAATAATATTCACAAAAAAGGAATAAAATTATGCCGGAACGCCGGTCATAACCAATACAATATGGGCAACGATTGCTGAACCGAGATAAGTGGATGCGATAACCAGAATTGTAATGATAATTGCACGTCCTCCAAGAGATTTAAATTCATTCCAGCTTTTTCCCATCCCAATACCCACATATGCCAAAAATACGGTTACAATGGATAGAAGTTCCACTTTTGAAACATAATAGGAGACAAATTCTGATGTGGGCATTGTTGGAAATGCAAGAGCGATACCAATTACACTAATATAAATGATTGAAGAAATGTTCAATGGAAGTTTTCTTTCCATCCAAACACCAGCAAGCGTAATCAAAGATAAAATGCCCATACCAACTAAGGAATCCTGAATCGGATGTTTGTAACCTATATAATTGCCGATTACAGTAATTATGGAAAATATCGCTAAAAGGAATATCCAGTTGAAAATACCATGCACAGAAACATTTTCAGATCCATCTATAAACTCAGACATTAATATCATCCTCCTCCTTTACAACAGCCTTTCGTCCGATTTTAGGCTCCAGAATATAGTATAATTTTTCAGTCAAAGGCAGAGCCAAAAATATTACAATATATATTCCAACTGAAAAGGACAGCAGGTTACTGAATCCGGCAAAAGCTTCGATCTGAGTTTCCAATGCAGGAAATGCCGCCAAAGTTGGACCTATTGAAGCAGCATTCATGCTTGCGCTGCCCACTCCACTTGCCATTGCAAAAGCGAATGGATGCAGAGGCAAAACGGAAACACATATGCTTGTAAAAAAGCTGATGAAAACTGTACCGATCATTGTTCCGACGATGAACAATGCAAATATTCCCCTTGACTCGGGTGAATTGAAACCATACTTGTCAACGACCACTGCAACTTCAGGTTCACGACCAATTGAATTTGTCATGCCGATAGTCTCTCTTTTAAAGCCCAAAAGCAATGCAACAGGAAGCGCAATCAATATTGTTGCAAGGTGTCCGAGTTCCTGAAACATCAGTGCAGGACCCATTTCAAACAATAAGTGCATTGACTGTCCGCTTGAAACAGCAAGCTTTGCTATCAAAATTCCTATAAAAAGCATCATTGCCCCTTCGGCAACCCGGGACTGCTTTCTTTCAATCCAGGTTATAGGTTTTGCAAGATAAAACGCCAATCCCAGAATCATTGTGTACAGCAACGGCATGATTGAAACGGTCATGCCTTTAGTAAGTTCAATTTCAATAGGGCCGATAAACATGGCAATGACTGCCAAAACGAGCACTGTGAAATGTAAACGATAATCCCTCCAGGGATTCTTCTTCAAAATACGTTTATCAGTCTTATTACGATATATATGTTGAACGTTTGTCGTGTCATTATTATCATCTGTCATGATACCCTCTCCCACCCAGCATAAAATAATGCTAATTATTTTATACTTCTAAAAAACTAGTATATAAATTAGTATGATTTAGTTCTCAAAAGTTCCACTAATACGAATAAAAATCGTGATAAATAAATAATTATTTCACAAAAAGTGAATAAATAATAATAGCGATAAATCCTTTTTAATGCATATAACCAATCTAAAATAACTCAATTAATCCAAATCCATACGGCAAATTGGTTTGGATAGATGTCTCCTTGCAGAAACGGGTGTTTCATAAAATTGAGCATTTTTTAAAAAACGTTGAATTTTAATAGGAACTTTTTTTGAAGACTCCAATTTCCGCCCGCATTTTTTGCATTTGAATCCCTTGTTTTTGCCGGCTGAGGTCATCCGTTTACCGCACTCGCAAATCGGATTTTTATATTCGACATCATTCAGCTCGATGACCTGAAATTTTTCAACATTAAAAGTGTTCTGCTCCCCAATTCCGCCGTAAACCCTAATCCTATCGCCTGGACGCAAATGGGAAACTATCTTTCTAAAATTCTTTGTGGGCTCATAAGCACCGCATTCGATTTC